>Ga0209211_10000159_pt1 | contig 147325 bp, 178 predicted proteins | sample RifGroA2_FD_183992 | JGI IMG/M metagenome (GOLD analysis project Ga0209211, IMG submission 183992) | Groundwater microbial communities from Rifle, Colorado, USA - Groundwater A2 (SPAdes) (version 2) | ecosystem: Environmental > Aquatic > Deep subsurface > Groundwater | place: Rifle, Colorado...
CGATGTTCTTGAAAGCCTTGAAAAGAAGGGCTTCGTGATAATGAAGCTAGGAAAGCCAATAAAATACATTGCAGTTCCCCCGAGGGAAGTGCTAGAGAGGGTCAAAAAGAACGTGCAGGAAGATGCTAAAGAGAGCGTAAAGAGGCTTGAGGATCTGAAAGGAACTGATGTCGTCAATGAACTGAATACATTGCATACTCAGGGCGTTGAACTGGTAGAGCCTGCAGACTTATCAGGAAGCCTGAAAGGAAGGCATAACCTGTATAATCATCTTGAGCTTACAATAAGGAACGCTGAAGAGTCTGTTTCATTGATGACGACTTCGCAGGGATTGATGCGAAAAGTCGAGGGCCTGAAGCCGACATTCGAGAAGCTGAAGAAAAGGGGTGTTAAAATAAGGATTGCAGCCCCGATAACAAAAGAATGCATGCAGGCAGCAAAAGACATATCGAGCGTTGCAGATGTCAGGAACACGGACAATAAGGCAAGGTTCTGCATTGTTGACGGCAAAGAAATAATCTTCATGATTTTGGATGACAAAGAAGTGCATCCTACCTATGATGTAGGCATATGGGTCAATACGCCTTTCTTTGCAAGCGCTCTGGAAAACCTTTACGAGCTTGCGTGGAAAAGCATGAAGCCTGCAAGTGAAATGGCCAGGAAAGCATAATCTTATTTCTTTTTTTATTTTTGTCAAAAACCACCAGTCAAAGATGGGTGACATGAAAGGCTGAAAGCCTCTATAGCCATCCGGTTCAGTACGGTGGTTTTTGAGCATCTCAAAAATGCTAGGCATTTTGGATGATCATCAAGAATCTTTGATTCTTGAGATGCTCGGAAATATACCATAATTACCTAGGGTTATAGGGCTATGTCCCTCAGTTACAAACTGATGGTATATTTCCGACATATTAAATCATTAAACATAAAACTTATAAACCATATTTCTTTTGTTGCATTAAATGAACAAGAATAAAATTATTGAATTAAAGAAAATAGCGAATGATATAAGGAAAGAGTCTTTGCTGATGATCTATAAGGCGCAATCAGGGCATCCGGGAGGCTCTTTGTCAGAAGCAGACATTTTAGCTGCACTGTATTCCTATAAATTAAGAATTGATGCAAAAAAGCCTTTATGGGCTGAAAGAGACAGGTTTGTCCTGAGCAAAGGGCATGCTTCTCCCGGCTACTATGTAACACTGGCAATGAAAGGATTTTTTCCGAAAAAAGAACTAGAGAGCTACAGAAAAATAAATGGTTTATTGCAGGGGCACCCCGAGCTTAATATTCCCGGAGTTGATTATGCAGGAGGCTCTTTAGGCCAGGGAGTTGCATTCGCAAACGGCATTGCACTGGCAGGAAAGCTGGATAAGAAAAGCTATAAGGTTTATGTTCTGATTGGAGACGGTGAAAGCCAGGAAGGAGTTGTATGGGAAGCCTCAATGGCAGCCGCTTTCTATAAATTAGATAATCTGGCTTATATCCTCGACAAAAACCAGGTGCAGCAGACAGGAACTACAAAAGAAGTCATGGACATAGGAAATGCGGCTGAAAAATGGCTGGCATTTGGATTTAATGTTATTGAAATCAACGGCCATGACGTGGAGCAGATAGTTGATGCTTTGGATAAAGCAGATAGTGTTAAAGGAAAGCCTACAATGATAATAGCAAATACTGTCAAGGGAAAAGGTGTTTCTTTTATGGAGCTAAACCATAAATTTCATGGAAAAGCTCCTAATGATGAAGAATTCAAAAAAGCAATGGAAGAATTGAATAAAGTAAGATTTGATTAAAATGGCAGGAATTGTCAAGGAAGAAAAAGGGAAAATTGCGACAAGGGACGGCTATGGAAAAGGCTTAGTCATTGCCGGAAAGAAAAACAAGGATGTTGTTGCCCTGGATGCGGATTTAAGCGACAGCACAAGAAGCGAAATGTTCAAGAAAGAATTTCCTGACAGGTTTTTCAGCATGGGTATTGCCGAGCAGGATATGATAGGAACTGCAGCAGGCTTGGCTGTTTCCGGGAAAATCCCATATGCAAGCTCTTTTGCCATATTTGGGTTAAGAGCTTTTGAGTTAACAAGAAACATAATAGCAAGGAATAAGATTAATGTCAAGATTGCTGGAAGCCATGCGGGCTTGTTTACAGGAGAAGACGGAAAAAGCGCGCAGGCAATTGAGGACATTGCAGCTTACAGGGCTTTGCCTAATTTTGTTGTCATTCAGCCAGCAGATGCAATTGAGGCTGAAAAGGCAGTTTTGGCTTTATTGGATTACAAAGGGCCTTCTTACATGAGGCTATTGCGCAGTCCATTGCCTATAATCAATGACGAAGATTATAAATTTGAAATCGGAAATGGAGTTGTTTTGAAAAAAGGCAATGATGCAGTCATATTTGCAACGGGGACAATGGTTCACGAATCATTGAAAGCTGCAGAGGAATTAAAAAAGGAAAATATTGATATTTATGTTGCAAATATACATACAATAAAGCCAATAGATAAAAATTTAATTATTAATCTGGCAAAAAAGACAAACTGCGTTATAACTGCCGAGGACCACAACATAATTGGAGGATTGGGGAGCGCAGTTGCAGAGGTTTTAAGCGAGAATTGTCCATGCTTGCTGAAGAGAATTGGAATGCAGGATAAATACGGAGAGTCAGGAAAGCCTGATGAATTGTACGAAAAATACGGCTTGAATGCAGAATCAATTGTGAATGTTGTCAAAAATACAATAAAACTTAAAAAAATAAAATAAATAGGCGAGCCAATGAGCGAGCGTAGAATTAGCGGAGCATATTTAACATCAAAATTCAAATCTAACTAATAAAACAAATAAAAATAAAATAAAAAACCAAAATAAAATGCAGCAATGGGTTATTTACGGCTTAATAGCATCTGTCCTCTTTGCATTAAACGGCATTATTTACAAAGTCGCGCAGCAAAAAGGCAATTTTTCCCCTTATTACGGCACATTTGTGTTTGGCTTTGGAGTCATTCTTGTTTTCGGCTTGTTTTTTTTATTCAGGCCGAGCTTTGAATTTGAATGGAAATCAAGCGGCCTCGCATTATTGTCAGGAATTGTCTGGGCTTTTGGGTTTTTGGCAATTGCAATTGCACTGTCCCAGAAGGCGGACATTGCAAGGCTGGCGCCTATCTACAATACAAACACCATATTGGCAGTCTTGATGGGTATAATCTTCTTGAAGGAAATTCCTGATGCGAGCGGCATAGTCAAGGTTGTTTCAGGAGCAATTTTAATAGTTATAGGTGCTATATTGGTTGTGATATAAAATATCAAAAAATCAATTTAAACTTTAAAACAATAAAATATAAAAATAGAAAGGCATTGTAAAAATAAAATGAAAATCTTCCTTGATACCGCGAGTGTAGCCGAGATAAAGGCTGCAAATGACATAATCCCATTAGACGGCGTTACAACAAATCCGACATTGATAATGAAGGAGGGAAGGGATTACGTGCAGACATTGAAGGAAATAACAAAAATTGTCAATGGCCCTATAAGTGCAGAAACTGTTTCTTTAAATGCTGAAGGCATGGTGAAAGAGGGCAGGGAATTTGCAAAGATTCACAAAAACATTGTGATCAAGGTTCCTATGACTCCTGAGGGAATGAAGGCCTGCAGATCATTGACGAAGTCTGGGATAAAAGTAAATACGACTTTGGTTTTTTCAGCAAACCAGGCATTGCTGGCGGCAAAGGCAGGAACTTATCTTACAAGCCCTTTTATCGGAAGGCTGGATGACATAGGGGAAAAAGGCACGGAACTGATAAGGGAGATAAGGCAGATTTATGACAATTATGGTTTTAAATCACAAATTCTCGCAGCTAGTATAAGATCTACAGAGCATGTTAAGGAAGTTGCAATGATGGGGGCGGACATAGCTACAATGCCTTTCAAGGTTTATGAGCAATTATACAAGCACTCTCTGACAGACAAAGGCATAAAGCAGTTTTTGGATGACTGGAGCAAGCTGCAGAAAGAATTGAAGAAATAATAAATTTAAAGATTTTTCTTAGAAAAACTTTTATACTATCATCAAAAATATTCTTAAAGGGAAACAATGAATAAATTAATTATTATAGTTTTATCAGCTATACTATTTCTACCAAGTAGCATTTTCGCTTGCCAATATACTGCAGAAGAAACATATCAACAAATAGAAACAGCATTGACTTATCAAGATTCTTCAATAAAAATAGCAGATGCCTTGACATTCTCAGAATTTATTAATAGCCGTAATATGAGCACTTTTATAGTCTTTAACCCTAATCCTTATGAAATAAAAGCTTTTATTACGTACACTGTAGAGGGGTTCATAACTGGAGAACAACGTGCAGGATTACGAATTGAACCGAAAGGTTATGGGAAGGTAAGTGAATCCTGCTACAAAGATAACAATTTTGGGGAGTGTAGTATAAAGAAAGATAATATTACTTATTTTTTATCAGAACCTACACTTTTGTTTCCCAAAGAAATAAACATAACCAAAACAAAACTCATTTGCAAGTTATGTAATGATGCCCCTTGCTTGGATGATGGTACTGAATGTTCCATCAACGAAGAATGTGGAGGGGGATTTTGTGTAGAGAAAATTTGCAACAATAAGCCTGAATGTTTTTTAGATAATTGTAAATGCGAAAGATTTGATAAGGTTCAATGCAAAAATACTCGTTGTGTTTCTAAAAATACACTTCCAGAAGGAGTTGAGCCATTTTGCGACCAGGAATGTAAATCCAATTATACTGATGATAATAGTGGTAAATGTACTAAATCCCCTGCACAAATAAATGAGGAAGCAGATAAGAAAGCAACGGAAAAATCAATAATGGAAGGTATTTTATTAACACTATCAATTGTTGTGGTTATAGCCATTATAGTCTTGGCTATTTATTTTAATAAAAAGAATACCAAAAAAAGAGAGGAAAAAGCAAAAAAGCAAGCAAGGGAAGCTGCCGAAAAGGAGTACGAGGAAGCAAAAAAGGAACAGGAGCGAGCTCATAACGAGTATCTCAAAAAAACGAATTTGCTAATTCAGAATATTAGAGTTCAAGAAGAGGCTTTATCGGACAAAAGGAAACAACTTTCTGAATCAAAAAATATTATAAATGAAGCCGAGAATAATTTAGCAAAAACCAAAAAAATAAAAGAAAAAATAGAATCTGAGATGAAAGACATCACAGAAATGGAAAAAGAATTCTCAGAATCAAAAGCTAAACTTAAGGACTTAACTAAACCAAAACATAGCCTTACTAGGGGATTTTGGGAATGGCAAAATCCTGAAAAAAATTATTACCCATGTTATTGGAATGGTGATAGAAAAAATAATAATATCGAGATACACAAAGACTTAGCAGAAAAAGAGATATTCAGTTTCTATAGAAAGTGGTTTAATAAATATTATCCGGGAAAAAATTTTAAAGATTTTGTTGTTCATCACATTGATAAAGATATTTCAAATTATGAATTAGCAAATTTAGTAATTATAACTCATAATGAACATGAAAAGCTCCACAAAAAGAGTCAACATAAGAACTGGGCATCTGGTGTTGAAGAATTAAAAGAATTTGGAATCAAACAACCCCATATAGATGAATTGGGTGGTAAATCCATAACTGACCCTTATGAAATTTTAGGAATTCCTAAGAATGCTAGTAAAGAAGAAATAAAAGCGGCTTATTATAGACTTTCTAGCCAAAATCATCCAGATAAAGTCAACCATTTAGATAAACAATTCCAGATCTTGGCAGATAGAGATTTAAAAAAAATTAATGAAGCCTATCATAAACTAGTTGATTGAATTTTGCCCAAAAATTATCTTATTGCCACGAATTTTTAACCTTATAATTCTTCCAAAATGTTTTTTTTATTGTAGCTTATTCTATTGTCTTTCAATATTTTTTCAAATTCCAGCGAATTCTCAATAGGGATTTTAACAACCCCATTCATCAACCTTGTGCCATTTAAAAGCTCTATAATGCCTTTTTGATTCCTGCCCGCAAGAATATAGTTGAATTTAACCTTTTGCGTATGCGTTAGATTCTTTAGTCTGTACCAGAAGATTGTATAGGATTCAAATCCTAAAGTCTGGCAGAATTTTTTATTATGAAAAATGCTAACGCCTTCAAGCAAAATTCCTGTCCTTGCCATAAACTCTGAAGAGAACAATTCTTTCAGCAGGCATTGCTTTATGTCTATGGCTTCGTCTATTTTTCCTTTTAACCTGTTTTTTATTTCTTGCACCGCGTCAAGCCTTTCCTTAAGGCTCCCATCTAAGAAAATCACCATCACATCTATATCTCTCGGTTCTAGCGAGCCTTTGACTAGAGATCCAAATATCACAATATCAAAGATATTTTCTCTTTTCTCACTTTTCAAGCATTTTTTTAATTCTTTCAATATCATCTTTAAGCAATTCCGCCGATTCTTTATCCATTTTTTTAGTGTAAGAATCCTGATAAAATGGAAAATCCCTATCTAAAATAGAATAAAGTTGGGGATACCTTTCTTCAATTATTCTAAATCTGTCAGAATGCGACGAAGGTATTTTGTTCTCTTTTTGTAATATTATTAGATCAGAAAGAGCTACAAGAGCCTTAAAAAAAAGGGTTGTTGCACTGTTATATTTTGACTCATTGAACGCTCTCAATCCTAAATCAAAGTATTCTTCAAAGTTATTCCATAAGATTTTCTCTTTTTCATTCATGTTTACAATACAACAAATAACTTATATTTAAGCTTTTCTGTTGTATATGACAACAAGTTGTACAGTATAACAAAAAGACTTTATTTAACCATTTAAGTTGTATGATACAACAAAGAGTCGATGGCGCAGGCAAAATCAGTTACAAAAATAATTAAAGAGATAATCAAATCCCCTCAACTTCCTCCAATTCATTTAAAGCCTCATCCAGATTATCATCAAAATTCTCAGTTTCTTCAGAAGCAGTTTCATTGACTATTCCTATAGGCTTTTGCTCTGCAGTTTTCTCTGCTTTTTGCTGGCAGCCAATTAAAAAAATCGTCAATATAAACAAACTCAGTAAAACCAAAAAATATTTTTTCGCTTTAGCCATTTTTCTCCTTTATTTTATTTACTAATCCCTTCCAGTCATTTCTTACCTCTAAAATAATACCTTCCCTTTCATCTTTTGTCTTTGCCTCGTTGAATTTTCTCTTGTTTTCCTCGACTTTTACGACAAAATCTGCAGCAGTTTCATTGTCAATCAGGCCTCTTTGCATGAAATCTTCAGCGCGTTCCTCCAAATCATAAAAGCGCCATTTTATGAGGCTGTAAACTTTGTTTTTCGCCCCTATGACGCATGCAGCCCTTTCCTGCCCTGTTTTTTTGTTGCAGGCTTCCTTTTCATCCTGTATTCTTCCAAGGTTTATCTGCCTTTTGACGCAAGAAATTCTTTCATTTCCTGAAAATTTCCAGCATGATTGCACTGACTTATAGCGGGCAATGCAGATTCCCTTTTCATTTCCAGACAAAGATCTGCATTCTTCCGGCAAATATTGCAATTCCAGCTCTTTCTCAATTTCTCCACTTTCTAAATTCAGCCTGCACCTTACCCTCTCCCTTAATACATCAAAATTTCCGCATTTCAGGCCAGAGCTTTCTTCTTCTTTCTGTGTTTTTTCTACGATAACATCTTTTTTTATCTCCTCATTTTTTTCTTCACTTTCAACAGGAATTGTATTCCTCAAATCCTTCAGCCTTAACTGGGCATTTCCCAATTCTTTCTTTACATACCCTATCTCCAAGTCATAAAAATTGTCATTGTCCAAATCCACAGAAGCCTTAGTTCCAACATTGATATCAAATGTTTCAGCAACCTGCTTAAACCCCATATTTATCTTATTATCCTCGATTTTGTTCAGGATTATGTCAAATTTATTGCCGTTTGCCAGTTTTATCTGCTTGTCATCTTTTTCCTTTATATACAATAGAATTGTTGTTCTTGACTGCGAAAAGCACAATCCGCTGCAGCTGCTTCCTCCGCCTCCGCCGCCTCCTGCAGCATAAGCAATGGACAAGACTAATAAAAACAATAAATTATAAGAAATGTATTTTTTCAATATCATTTTTATAACAATAGATTACTTTTCATTTAAATATTTACCCATTTTGACATTATCTTAAAAACAATATATTTTTAAATCAATAACCATATTTTTCAAATAAAATGGACATTGCAAAACTTATACAGACTTTGCACCCGCTTGAGAGGAAAGTGCTGCCAATACTTGAAAAAACAAATTCTTTTGATGAGATTGCAAAACAAGCGAAATTGCAGAAAGTCGAGGTAATGAGAGCCTTGCAGTGGCTTCAGAACAAAAAAATCATCTCCTTAAGGCAGGAGTTGAAGGAAATAATCAGCTTAGATGAAAATGGCATAAAATACCGGGAAAAAGGATTGCCGGAAAAGAAATTTCTCAGTATCCTGGAAACAGAAATTCCATTGTCAAGTATTCCTGAAAAAACAGGCTTGGGAAAGGACGAAATTGGCATGAGCATAGGGCTGCTGAAGCAGAAAAATGCAATTGAGGTAAAAGCAGGGAAAGAGCCCATAATAAAAATAACCGAGCAAGGTAAAAAACTCCTTGAAAGGAAATTTCCTGAAGAAGAGCTCCTGAAAAAGAAATTCCCTATAGATGTAAAAGATCTTAACCAAGAGGAAAAATCAGCCCTAGAAAATCTGAAAAAAAGGAGAAAAATAGTGAATGTTGATGTCGTAAAGGAGAAAATACCAAGCCTTACAGAACTTGGAAAAAAGATTGTCAAAGAAGGGATAAAAGGCATAGCCATAGCAGACAAATTAACAGCCTCGATGCTTAAAAGCGATTTGTGGGAAGGTAAAACATTCAGGCGCTATGATGTAAAGATAAACGTGCCAAGCATTTACGGAGGCAAAAGGCATTTTGTATCTCAAGCGATATCCTACATAAAGAGGATATGGCTCGATTTGGGTTTCAAGGAAATGACTGGAAACATGGTGCAGACTTCATTCTGGGACCTTGATGCATTATTTGTTCCCCAGGACCATCCGGCAAGGGATATGCAGGATACTTTTTACATTAAAGACCCAAAATATGGAAAACTTCCAAAGGAATTAATGAAAAAAATAATGGCAGTGCATGAAAACGGCTGGACAACTGGGAGCAAAGGATGGAGGTATATGTGGAGCGGGGAGATTGCAAAAGAAAACCTGCTGAGGACGCATACAACTGTATTGTCAGCGCAGGCAATTTCAAAACTGAAAAAGGAAAATCTTCCTGCAAAATTTTTCTCAGTTGGCAAGGTTTACAGGAACGAGACATTGTCATGGAAATCCCTGTTCGAGTTTATACAGGTAGAAGGAATTGTTGTTGATCCGAATGCCAATTTCATGCACCTTAAGGGCTACCTGAAAGAATTTTTTGCCAAGATGGGCTTTGAAGATGTTAGGATAAGGCCTGCGCATTTCCCGTATACTGAGCCAAGCGCTGAAGTGGATGTTTTGCATCCAGTAAAAAAGCAGTGGGTTGAGCTGGGTGGAAGCGGAATCTTCAGGCCTGAGGTTGTAAAGCCCTTGCTGGGCTTTGAATGCCCTGTTCTTGCATGGGGCCTGGGCATGGAAAGGACAATAATGGAATATTATGCAATCAAGGACGTAAGGGATGTCTATAAAAACGACTTAAAGCAGCTAAGGGAATCAAAAGTATGGATGAAGTAAAATGCCTACAATAAACATCAGCAGGAAAGTATTTGAGCAATTAGTTGGCAGGAAACTGCCTTTGGAGAAATTGAAGGACAGGATAAGCTATTTAGGGACGGATTTGGAAAGCGTAACTGAAAATGAGATAATTGTAGAGGTTTTTCCCAACAGGCCAGATATGCTGTCTGTGCAGGGCTTTGCAAGGGCCTTCTCATCTTTTATCGGCGCAAAAAAAGGCCTGAGGAAATACACTGTTGAGAAGTCAAATGAAAAAGTCATAATAGAAAAATCAGTTGCTGATGTAAGGCCTTATACAGCCTGCGCAATTGTAAAAAACCTGCATTTTGACGACGAAAAAATAAAGGAAGTTATTGACATACAGGAAAAGCTGCACATAACCTATGGCAGAAACAGGAAAAAGGTTGCAATAGGAATCTACCCCTTTGAAAAAATCAAGACTCCTATAACTTTCACTGCCAAAAAGCCCGAAGAGATTATATTCCAGCCTCTTGAATCAAGTAAAAAAATGAGTGCTCTGCAGATTTTAAAAGAGCATCCCGCAGGCAAAGCCTATGGGCATCTGCTGCAGGGCAGGGAAAAATTCCCTGTTTTTATTGATGCAAACAATGAAGTGCTTTCAATGCCCCCTATAATCAACTCTCACAAAACAGGAAAGATAAGCGAAAACACAAAGGATGTTTTTATTGAATGCTCCGGCTTTGACTTCAATGTACTGAAAAAATGCCTCAACATTATCGTTACTGCTTTATCCGAGATGAACGGGAAAATATACTCGATGGAGCTGGATTACGGAAACAGGAAATTCACAACGCCAAATCTGGAGCCTGAGGAAATGAAAGTAGACATTAGTTACCTAAACAAACTGCTTGGGCTAAAATTAAAAGAGCCCGTTTTTAAAAAATTAATAGAGATGATGGGCTTTGATTATAAAAACAGCAGGGTTATGGTGCCTTCCTATAGGGCAGACATAATACATCAGGTGGATATTGCCGAGGACATAGCGATTGCCTATGGATATGAGAATTTTGAAAGCGCAATACCTAATGTCGCAACAATAGGCCAGGAAGATAAGTTTGAGGCATTCAAGAGCAAGATATCAGATTTATTAGTGGGCCTTGGATTGACAGAAACCATTGCCTACAACGTGACTAATGCGGAATTCCAGTGCAAAAAGATGAGCACTGATATTGACTTTATAGAGCTTGCCAATTCAATATCTGCAGAATACAACATCCTGAGGGTATGGGTTTTGCCGTCATTGATGGAAATTTTAAGCAATAACAAGCACCATGAGTACCCACAAAAAATCTTTACAATAGGCACTGTTTTCAGGAAAAATGGCAAATTTGACACTAATGTAGAGGAGAACGAAAGGCTTGCCATAGCAATAGCCTCGGAAAAGACTGACTATACTGAAGCAAGGCAGATAATTGATTATTTGTTGAGAAGCCTGGATTTGAAATATGATATAATTGAGGCAGAGCACAGCTCTTTTATTCCGGGAAGAGCTGCAAGAGTTATTGTGAATGGGAAGAAAGTGGCATATTTGGGTGAAATCTCGCCTAAAGTGATAAGAAGCTGGAATCTTGAGACGCCAGTAACGGCATTGGAACTGAATTTAAGCGAGTTGTTTGAAACAGTAAAATAAAAATAATCTTTCTACTCCTTTTTCTTCACAGCCTTCTTGGTCTTTGTTTCTTTCTTCTTGGCTTTTTTCTCTTCTTTCTTGACTTCCTTTTCTTCAGCCTTTTTTCCTTTCGCCTGCGTTTTCTTTTCCTTCGGCTTTGTTTCCCTTGCTTTCAGGCCCAGCTCCTCAAATGCCTTCTTTACTTCCTCATGGCCCGCGTTTTTCTTTATTTTTATGACTTCTTTCAAAGGCTCTATATGAAGAATATTGCACTTCCTTCTTCTTGCCTCGCCGTCAATCAAGACAAATTTATCATCTAGAATGTCAACAACAACCGCTTTTTTCCCGGCATCCCTGCCGGCTATCTTAATGCATAACCTTCCTACTTCAATCATTTTGTCCCTCCAATCCCCATTAAAAGAGCCTGTTGCCAAAACCCAGGAGATTTCAATGTTTTTAATTAGATTATACCCAAAATTGATAAGAGCATTACGCCCTCGATTTCTCAATGAGCAGCCTTCTCATGCATCTGCTGCACAGATTCCCGCCGTATGGCCTTTCAGGCCTTTTCTTTGTCTTTGGCATTGAGCGCATTTTAAACGGCCTTTCCCTTGGAGCACCTTTAAGGACAGCATTGCAATTAGAGCAATGTGCGGCTTTGGGCTTCCTTTTCAGGTAATGCATTACCGTCCTGCCGCCAGGAACTTTTCTCTTCGCCCTTCTCAGGGTTCTTGACCTTTTATACGGCTGAGGCATTATACCCGGGAAAGGCATTTTATTTATAAAGGTTTTTATATGGAATATTTCAGGCACTGCCAAGTTAAGGGTGCCTTTGCTCCAGCAGTTTTCTTGATTTTGATTGTTTAAGATACTGGAAAATAAACTTCATTGAATGAAAACTGTTCCTTGCTTCGTTTCAGCGTTCTTGGCTTCCGCAAAATATAATGGCACCCTCCCTTAACTTGGCAGTATCATATTCCCAAGCAAAATCTTTATATATGGATAAAAATCAAAGCAATTCTGAAAAATATGAGAAAATATTTTTTCCAAAAAAGAGGAGTAAGTCCGCTGATAGCAACAGTGCTTTTGGTGTCTTTTGCAATAGCTTTGGGGGCTGTTGTGATGAACTGGGGCAGGAATATAGACCTATCCAATCCAGATGATAAATGCTCCGGCGTTGAGATAAAGGTGAGAAAAACAAACCATGAAGTCTGCTTTGGCGGCTCTGGAGACAAGGCTCACATAAATTTTATCCTTGACAATACCGGAACTGTTAATATCGAAGGGTTAGGCATCTGGATTGTCGGCACAAAAGGCACAAAATTCAACGACTTCAATAACCTAAAGATAAAAAAAGGAGAATTGCTGGATATAAAAGACAACAGCATTCCTTATGATTTTGATGTTTACGGCGGCATAAAGCAGGTGCAGTTCATACCAAAAATAAAAATTCAGGATGCAATAGACATCTGCCCGAAGAATGCAATAAAGGCAGAGAAAATTGATGTCTGCTAATAAACCTTTATTATCTTCCTTAAAAGCATGCTGAAAATTATTGAGAATATTATATAAGCCCAAAGCCATCCGACTTTCCACCCGAATATATTAAGCAGCTTTTTCGGGTTGTTGTCAATCCTTATCAGCTCCAATCGGCTGTTTTTTATTTTTTCTGCTATCGGCTTGTAAGCCTGGTTTTTTGTGATTAACAGTTCCTTTTCATGCTTTTCATTGTTGAATTCAAATAAGAGCAGGTACTCTCCTTCTTTCCCGTTCAATGCCCATTTTACCTCGCTGTCTTTGACTTCTTTTTTAGCCTTGTCCACTTCCAGGCCTTCAGGCGCATTCAAGGTTATTTCCCCATTTGCGCCTTTCTCAAATACGGCGGTGACTGTAAAGTCCTGCCCGGGCAAAATGGGATCGTAGGCAAGATTGGAATTCATCCAGCTGAAGATTATAATCAGCGGTATAAATGTAAATAAAGTGCTTTTCAGGGAATGCGACATATATTTCATATTCGTCTGCATAGCCTTTTTCTGCACCTCCATGGCTTTCTGCGGATTACTTTTCAGCTCTTTCATTTCTTTTTGCAATCTTTTTATCTCCTCCTTGAGCTGCTTCATCAAATTCTGGTCAGTCGTGTACTTGTAGACTAAAGTTATAATCAGGGAAATCAAAAAAGAAAGCAGGATAATGGAAAAAAGAGTAGGGATTTTCAATAAGGGAAAAAATACAGGATTCAAAAGATTTTCAAATACCATTTACCCTCCCATAAATCTGCGCATCATAGGATTCATATCCATCATGTGCTGCCTTGAAATTTCCTCATAAAGCTTGTAGACTATCATTACAGCAAGCAGTATTCCGGTTCCTCTGCTTAATGCCCCGGTAAGATCCGCAAAAGAAGCCAAAAATCCGACAGTAAGGCCGCCCATAATTGTTAAGGGCCATACATATCTGCCAAGCAGGCTTTCCAAAACCCTCTCATCCCTTCTAAATCCCGGAATCTGCAGTCCTGATGCCATCATCTGCTTTGCCTGGCTTCTTGCATCCATGCCTGCTGTCTGCATCCAGAAAATGCTGAAAACCATGCTGCCAAGCATGAACACGATTACATATACGAGCGACTGCAGATATGGCAAAAACCCTATAAAAAATGTATGCTGCTGTATTATCAGCCTTACAATATCATAGCCCTGGATCCAGGCGACAAATCCGGAAACGGGCTGGCCGGTAGCTTCACTGAACCTTCCAAGCAATGGAAGCCCCCAGTTTTGCAGCAGCCTGCCCCAAAGCTGCATATTTGCCATCAATGCTGCAACTAAAATGACGGGAATGTTTGATGTATAAATGAATGACAACGGCCATCTTATGCCATGGCCCCTTACTCTGCCAAATGACAATGGGATCTCTACTTTCATTGCCTGCACATAAACAGCCAGCACAAAAACAAGGACTGTTGAGATCAATGCGGCAATCATTATTCCCGCTGTTGTAGGGTCGCCGGCAGCAAGGCTCTGGAATAATGCAGGGACAGCGCCTATTGAATAAGTAATACCGGCCAAGCCTGTAGGCCCGGGAAGCCAATTAAACGCCTGCACAAAAATGCTTTTGCTCACGCCGGCAGCAATAAACAGGCTGATTCCAGAGCCGAAGCCCCATTTGCTTACAACCTCGTCCATAAACAATATCATTAAGCCTCCCAAAAACAGCTGGAAAACCAGAATCAGCCGCAGCTGCAAATAAAGCCCAGTTCCTACAAACTCGGTTGGAGGAGCCAAGCCTCCCAAAAAAACATAAATAAAAGCCTCAAAAATTATGAAAAAAATTGACAATAGCTTCTGGACTCCCTGAAAAGTTTTCTTTCCCTCGGAATTTGTCAGATCGAACTTCAGGATTCCTGAGCCGTTAAGCAGTTGTAGAACTATGGAAGCGGTGACAATAGGGCCTATTCCCAAGCTGATTAAAGAGCCGAATTCAGCCCCTAAAATAATGGACAGGCTTTCAAATCTTTGCAGCGCATTTACCCCCAGGCCGAACAGCGGCATTAACCCGAGCACAAAGTAAATAATAAGGACTATAGAAGTCCATTTAAGCTTCTCCTTAAAGGAAAGAAATTTTTGGGTTGGTCCTTCAACTTCCGGAAGATTATTGATAATGGATTTCCACAAGGACATTTTTGTTTATTCCCCTTTTAAAATTATAAAGTTTTTGCTTATTTAGGCGAAAATCATTAAGCCTCTTTAGACTGGCTTAAGAGCGTGACTTCGCCGCCTGCAGCCTTGACCTTCTCAATGGCGTTCTTTGAAGCGTACATGACTCTGATTCTGAATTTCTTGGATACTCTGCCGCTGCTTAATAGCTTGTTAAAGCCGAGCTTCCCGGCATCAACGTCATAAAAATCATTGTCCTTCTCTATAATCTTCCTGCCGAGCAGGGAATCAAAGTTGTCCTCTATATACAGCAGATTAAAAGGCTTTATCTTTAATTGGCTTTTGCTTTTGAAGCCATACTTTCCAAAATACCTCTCTTTCCAGATGGACGGCTTTTTCGAGTCAGCCCTTTTTCCTGTTCCTGCCATACCCTTGCCGCCCCTATGGCCGGAGCCCCTGTGCTTTTTCATTGAGCCGTAGCCATGAGTTTTGTATCCCCTCTGCCTTGAGTTCTTTTTTCTTTTGTTTACAGTCATTCAAACCATCCTCATAATCAGCTCATTTATCTTTTCTCCCCTGTAGCCCAAGGCGCCGCCTTTGCTGAAGACTTCCTTAATCCCTTTCCTTCCGTAGCCTTTTTTCGGATTGTTCAGCCTGAAAAATTTCTTCAGTTTTTTCCCGTTGCTGACAAAAAATTTATTGTACTTTATTTTTCCCTTCTTGTCAGTCTCATTGCCCCCGTATTCTTCTCCCCTCTTATCTATAAGCTCTTTTAGGGTCTCATTGCTTATTTCCCCCCACGTCACAAAATCCTTGACTTTTTTTACCATGCCATTATAATTCTCGTTATCCGGAACCACTGTGCAAAAATTTTTTTTGTACAGCCTGAGCATGCTTAGGGTAGCCTTTACCTCACTCGTTATTCCGACGGTTCCCTTAATCCTGATGACAGCCAAATTTCTGCCGTTTTTTTCCATTTTTATTCCTTTGCCGCTGTTTCCAGCCGGCCTTCAACCACTCCCGTGGTTTCTTTATATCCTCGCTGGGCTTTTATCTCAATCAGCTTTTTTAATGCCTCAAAACAGGCGTTAATCATATTTAACTTCGTCCTTGTCTGGCCCAGTGTTTTTGACCAGACATCCTTAATGCCGGCAAGCTTCAAAATTTTCTGGCATTCACGCTCGATGCAAAGCCCGGTGCCTCTAGGGGCAGGCATGATCTTTATCCTTATTGAGCCGCACCTGGCTTCAACTGTGAATGGTATGCTATGCGGCTCCTTACAGCCACACTGCCAGCTGCCGCATCCTCTGCTTATCTTTATCACGTTCAGCTTGGCGTTCCTTATTGCTCTTTCCCTTGCGGGCACAGTCTCTTTGCTCTTGCTGTACCCGATGCCAACATAGCCATTCTCATTTCCCACAACAGCGGATGTGGCGAATTTCGGCTTATTTCCCTCGGAAGTTTTTTTCTGTGTCTGCTTGAAGACTCTTCTTTGGCCGCCTCCGAATTTTCCTTTGGCCTGGCCTATAAGAAGCAGGTCTGTCTGCAAATTCGGAAGAAGGATGTCCACTATTTCCTGCTCCATGATCCTCCATCTTTTGTCCAACACTTCATCTATAGTCGTTATCTCGCCATTCTTGACCTTGATGCCCAAAGATGTCTTTGGCTTCCATCCTTCCTTGCCTATGTTTTCTTCCTTAACATGCTTTACTTCCTCTTCCGGTGCTATGACAACCTCTTTAGCCACTTCTTCCCCTTCAATTTTTCCCACATCCACCTTTATCGCTTCATCTTCCATTTTTATTTAACCTTTGATTTTATTTCATTAAAGTATTCAACAATCTTTTTTGGGTCTATGTTATTCTTAAGATAGCTGCCAAACTGTTTTTTTAATGCAGCTTCATCATCTTTTAATTTTGCAGCGTATTTTGCTATGTGTTCACCGGCAATCCTATCTTTATTTGGCAATATTCCTGGATTGTGCGGGACTTCGAGGCCAGCATCCAAGGCGCCTGCCACAACAGCGTAAAACCTGCTTCCTTTTACCGATTTGTTGAGGCCTAAATCCAAGACTGCGCTTTTAATGCCGAGGCTTTTTGCCTTTTTGCCAAGCAAAACGCCAACAAGATAGGCGCTTGGCAGATTGCCTTTGTTAAGCTTCCAGCCGAATTTTTTCAGTTCTGCCGAATGGGCGCTTAGGACAATCTTATCCCCTTTGGCATCGTAGGCGACAATATTTGCCTGTATGTTGCCAATGGATCTTCTTACCACAAGCCTGTGCTTGTCTGACATCAGCAGCTTCAGCCTTTTCTTGTAGTGGGTCTTTCCTTCCCTTTTTCTTCTCAAATCCAGAGTATAAGTTTTGCCCTTCTTCATTTTTTGCCCAAACCACGCTCTTCAATATAAACCTTGATGTGCTTCTTGCTTCTGAAAAACCCTCCTTTGCTTTTGAGGTATATGTTCTGGTAAGTGCTCTTGCCTATGACTCCCTTAGCCCTCAGATTTCTCAGGAATTTCCTCTGCACCCTTATCCTGCTCACCCATTTATCCTTTTTTGTCAGCCTGGAATTTTTGCCGCCCTTTCTTGAGCCAGGGCCCTTTTGCCTGCCTTTTCTTTTCTGCAGCTTTTTTTCCCTCGACCTTGATTTTGATGTTCCTTGGGAAGGCTTTCTTTTTATGGCATCCTGATTAATCAAATTCCTGACATCCACTTTTGTTATGGCTTCCTTTATCTCATCAAGCCTGCCTGAATCAAGCCAGACATCATTCTTGCTGCACTTCAAAATCCTGGCAGCCAATCTTTTTTGTATCCTTAGTTGCATTTTCTCAAGCTCTCTTCGTCAATAACTTGTCCTTTTCCTTTTTCTCCTCTTCTTTTTTCCCTTTTTCGCTTTGCAGCTTCTCAACTAATTTTTCATCCTTGTTTTTCCCTGCTTTTTTCCCTTTCTCCACGGATTTTTCCCTGCTTGCCTTTTTCTCTTCCATGGCTTTTTCCGCATTTTTCAGGTAATCATCTATATTTCTTATATTCAATACCTCAATCCCAAGCTCCTTTGCCTTTTTCAGCATTTCAATTCTCTTTTTCCTGCCGACACTTTTTGCTATTATAATGCCCTCATTGTCTTTTCTTGCATTTTCAATATCCTTCAGAGCATTCGCAATCTTCCTCCTTAAGCCGGATTTATGCAGGTTTCTTACAGCTTTGGGGCCGCCATACCCCTTGGATACCAATTTTTCATGGCCTATGATCTTTTGCCTTACCTTTGAATGCATGCCTTTCGGCTTCCTCCATTTATCTCCCAATTTCTTTATGTTGGTAGCGTTTTGCCTTATGAAATGGGGATTTTTCTTTTTTATCCTCCTTCTAATCTCCAATAAGGCTTTAATATCGCTCATTTTGCTTCATTCCCCTTGGATATTATGTATATTCCATCCTGAAAAACCCGGGTGTCATAGCCGGGCCTTCTTGTCAGATTCTCGATGTCTGCGCTGACCTGGCCAGCTGTTTCCTTGTTTGCACTTTCTACGACCACAAGCTCCCCTTCAACTTTGACATTAGCCCCCTCTTTTATCCTTAATTTTCTCGGCACCTTCTCCCCAAGAAAATTCTTGATTATCAGCTCCTTATTGCTGACAGAGACATTCATGGGAAAATGGCCCGAACAGATCTTCAAGACATACCTGTAGCCATCCAAAGCGCCATTTATCATATTTTTTATATGTGCCTCAAACGAAGCCAGAATTTTTTTTTCCCTTTTTGTTGATTTGCTTGCATTCATCACAACCTTGCCGTCTTTGACTGCTATTTTCACATTTTTGCTCAATAATCTTTTTTCCACACTGCCTTTCTTCCCCTTAACAGATAAAATCCCGTTATCATAGCTGGCAGTAATGCCCTTATCAAATTCTATCTCCTTCGTCTTGAGCTTATTCCCCACTTCCTTGGATTTTTTATCTGGCATTTTAGTAGCAATAAGCGAGCAGCCTGCCCCCCGTATTCTTTTTCTTGGCATCGTAGTGGGTTAAAATTCCGTAAGGCGTTGATACTATCACTATCCCGACGTCTTTGGCAGGCAAATACCTCTTCTCGAATTTTTCATAGTTGCCTTTCTTGACGCTGAATCTAGGCTTTATAACGCCGCACTTGTTTATACTCCCGAGAAGATTCACCTGCAGCATATTCCCTCTTCCATCCTCAATTTTCTTAAACTCTCCGACATAGCCGTTGTCTTTCATCACATCAAGCACTTTTTTTATAAGCTTTGAAACAGGCTTTACAGTGCTCAGATTCCTGCCTATCCTCTCATCATTCAGTATTTTTGATAAAGCGTTTGATAATGGGTCGTTTAGCATTTTTCACCACTAAGAGTACTTTTTGAATCCCAGTTCTACGGCGACTTCCCTGAAGCAGCGCCTGCACAGGTGCAGCCCGTAGCTGCTTATATGCGCCCTTACATTGCCGCACCTTCTGCACCTCTTTGTGCTCAGGCCGAATTTCCTTTCTTTAGGCTTATTGAATTTCAAAAATTTTTTCATCTTCACGGGCTTTGATCTGAGCTGCTTGAAAGCTTTTTTATAGTCGCTATAAGTCATTCGGCATCACCTACCCTAACATCAAAATTTTTTTTCATGAAATTAACCGCTTCGTCCCTTTTTATTTTGTGCCTTTGGGATATTTTTTTCCTCAGCAAATCCCTCCTTTTTATCCTGAATCCGGGCCTTTCCAGGGTGATGCAGACTTGGAACCCCATAATCCCTATGCCTGGGTCGTATTTAACGCCCGGCACGTCTATGTACTCGCCGATGCCAAAGGAAATATTGCCCTCATCATCAAATTGCGTTTCATTCAGCCTCCTGTCCTTTGCCTCCAAAAGCCTCATCAGCATCTGCCTAGCCTCATTTTTCCTCAGTGTTAATTTGCACCCTATCGGCAGGCCGGGCCTTAACCCCCACTCCTGTATCCTTTTGCTCGTGATGGTCTTGACAGGGCTTCTGCCGCATATGCTTTTGAGCAGCAGCACAGCTTTATCTAGCTTCGACTGGTCTTTCCCTGCGCCGATGTTCAGCGTTACCTTCTCTATTCTTATTTCTCTCATCGGATTCATCTTAATCTTTCTTGATGGTGATAACTGGCTTATCCTCACCGACAACAAAAGCGTATTTTTTTAAAGTCTCAGCGACATCCCCATTTTCCATTATATACATAATCCTGTTGCCAACGATGTCCTTTACTTTCCCAACCTCTCCAATATGCTTTCCGCCTGTAAGGTAAATCAGGACATTTTTCTGCAGAGGCACATGCTTCCTGACATTGAGAGCCGGCAGCTCTAAAAACAGAGTGTCGCCTGTTTTATAGCCATCCTTGCCAACAAGTATGTTCTTCCCGTCGTATAAATTCACCTGGATTTTTCCACCTACAACAGTCTTTCTGATTATCTTGCAAGGCTTTATATTCGACTCGCTTTTGCCTATCTCTGCAAATGTAAGATTGCCCCTTTTGTCAAGCAGGATCCTATAGCTTTTGTTTACATCCCCTACATCTATCACATCAAAAAGCCCAACAGGGAATTTGTGGCTGTTTCTCTTTTTGCCGTCAACAATGACATTCTTCTTAGTTAATATGTACTTCGACTCTCTTGTTGTGCTTGAATAATGCAGCATATCCCTCAAGAGTATATTGAGCGGCAGGCCCATACCCTTCGAATGCGGTCCCGGATTCTGCCTAGTGGCAAAAGTTACTCCCTTTCTCTTTATCTTCCATGTTTTCGGCGCATTATACCTTTTTAGACTGTTTTTTGCCATTTTCTTTAACCCTTTCTAACGCTCCCTTTCTCAAGTGCCTTTTGCCTCATTTTGTCGTCAAGATTCAATTCAATGATAATGACGTTGCTCGGGCGGATCGGATAATTTGTCTTAGTGCCGTCTTTTTTAACCATCTCAACACCGTTTATGTACAGCCTCTCCCTCTTGGTGTCAATTCTTTCAATTTTGCCCTCGTGCTTCTTAAACTGGCCCCTCATAATTTTTACTTTATCTCCTTTCTTCAACCCTAAGCTTCTTTTTTTGTGCTTCAATCTCAGATCTTTTGTGAGATGTGCGCTGATGAACTTGCGCTTGATGTGCAATGGGGCATTGTACCTGTATAGCCTCTGCCTTCTGGGCTGTTTGCTGCTTTTCCACGAAGCTGAAAATTTTGCCTTCATTTTAAAAATCAAACAACTATGCTTGCGATTTTTGCGATGCCCGGCCACCTGTCACAGGCTTCTTTTGCGATAGCCCCCTTGAATATAGTGCCCTTGGGGTTTCCCTTGTCATCTTTCAAAACCACAGCTGCGTTATCCTCAAATTTTATTCTCATGCCGTCAGGCCTGCGGTACTCCTTCTTCTGCCTTACAATAACAGCATAAACTACCTGTTTTCTCATATCAGGGCGCCCTCTTCTTACAGAAGCCATAATAAGGTCGCCAACACCGGCAGATGCCATCCTTCCCTTGACGGTTTTAAGCCCCATGACAGTGAATAACCTGATTGTCTTGGCTCCTGAGTTATCGCAGGTTTCAATCTCGCTTCCTGCCAATAGCCCCTTTGTTATTTTAGCCTTTATAGCCTGCATTTTAAACCTCTACCTTAGCCTCTTCTTTTACTTCTTTATGCTGGAATTTTGCCTCCTGCAGGGCTTCTGACCTCTCGGCAAACCCCCTTTCCTTCCCTAAATTTTCTATAACGACAAAGGTTTTGGTCTTGCTTAAAGGCCTGCATTCAATTATCCTCACAATGTCCCCTTCTTTCGCATTCATGCATGGGGGATTATGCACTTTCAGCTTTGTCCTTCTTTTTTCATAACGCTCATATTTCCTCAGGTAATGCCTCACGGTCCATTCTACCACGACTGTCTTGTGCATTTTATCCGACACAACAGTGCCTTTGAAAATCCTTCCCCTTGCTCTCAAATTGCCGTGAAACGGGCAATTTTCATCATCGCATTTCTGCGCCGGAGCCTTCACGTCAATGCCAATATTTTTGCCTTTCATCATATCACCTAAAGCTTGATTCTATCCTCAGGCCTTGCTGCCAATTCATGGCCCTCTGCCGTTACGCTTTTTTCATCCAAAATAAATTCAAAAGTGTTGCCTCTCTTCAAAACTTTCTTTCTCATGCCAGGCACTTTTATCGTAAATGTATCTCTTGTTTCATCGAGAATCTTTCCCGAAATGGCTCTATACGGCAATTTTACTTCGCTGCCTATCAGTTCTTTTCTTATTGTCACCATTTTCTTCCCTTACCTTATGTTTATTGCATCAGGGGAAAACCCGGCCCTGATCAAAATGCCTTTTGCCTTGTTTTTGTGGTCGCCCTGCAGCTCAATTTTCCCGTCTTTTGCAGTTCCGCCGCATGCAAGCTCGCTTTTCAGCCTCTTTGCAAGATCCTTAAGGTCTATCTCCCTTTTGTCTATGCCGTCTATTACTGTATAGACCTTCCCAAAAGCCTTTTTCTCCACGAACACATTTATCTTCTGGCTTTCCTTGGCTATGGTCTCACAAACGCAAAGCTCTTTTACAAGGCCGCATTTAGCACAAATCTCACTCATGCTTTTTCTTTACCTCCAGAGGTCTTGCTGCCTCCGACTTTTTATGATCATTATCATTTGGAGTGCCTTTTTTTATGCCCATTATCCGGGCAATCGTCTTCTTTATTTTTTTCACCTGCCCCGTGTTTTTCTGGGCAGTGCCTATTGCAATCTGCGCATTGATCTTAATCAGCTCTTTTCTCAGCTCGGACAGCTTCTCGCTCAGCATCACATCATCCAGGCCTCTGATTTCCTTTATTTTCATTCTTTCACCGGCTCTTCTTCCGCTTCTTTCTTTTCTTTGTCCTTGCCTTCCTTCTTTTCTTTCCTTGGGGCTTTTTCCGCGCCTTTTTCTTTTTCCACTATCTCCTGAACTTTCACTTCTTTCCTGTCCATAATCTCTATATGATCCGGAAGCTTGGTAGTTGGAGGCATTATGCTTACTTTGATGCCTATAACCCCGGACTTAAGCTTGGCCTGGGCATTGGCCCTGTCAACGCCGGTTATGGCTATATCGCCGCATTTTTTCAGATAGCCTGAATAAAAGCGCCAGGACTTTGCACGGCTGCTTGGTATCTTTCCGCTGATTGCTATCTCTATCCCTAAAGCGCCTGCATTCATGACCTCGCCCATGATCTTATGGCCGATTGCCTTGAATTTTTCAGAGCCGAACCTTTCGAGCAAATCAACTATTGTCTCTGCTACTATGTTAGCGTCTAAGTTTATACTTTCAATCTCGCTTATCTCTATCTGCGGATTTTCAAGGGAAAATGTCTTCTTCAGTGTTTTTGTAAGCTGCTTTATATTCTGCCCCTTCCTCCCTACAATAAGGCCCGGCCTGGAGGCATAGATAACAATCTTCTCGCCCAATGGAGTCTTCTGCATCTTTGTATGGCTATGCCCGACTTTTTTCAGGTTTTCCGCAATATATTCCTGTATCTCAAATTCCTTTATTCTCTGCGCAACAAATTTCCTTTCTATCATTTTTCCTCTTTCGCCGGCGTTTTTGATTCTTTTACTTTTGACTTTTCCTCGACTATGATTTCTATGTTTGTCCTTTTTGCCTTTCTCCTTCGTTTTCTGCCGAAATGCCACGCTTTTGAAGCTTTGTTTGCCGAAATGCCGCTAATCACTAAATTTGCTGTATTAAGCCCCTTGAATTGGGCATTCGCCTCTACTGACTCAAGCAGCCTGACTATCTCTTTCGAGGCTTTAATAGGGTACCTTCCAGGGCCTATCTTCTTTTTATGGCCTAAATCGCGGTTAAACCTTGTGAAAGGTATTGCCCTTTTTTTATTTATGACCCCGGCCAAAATATTTTTTGCGTCATTTACATTCTTGTTCCTGATGAAGTTGCAGATCTCAACCGACTGCTTGAATGATACCGGCAGAGACTTTCCTGTTGTCTTTGCCATACGCTCTGGATTATAGTTTTCAGCATCCATTTACTTCACCGATAAACTTGCACTCGACTTTGTCGCCCCGATTCCCGGAGCTGAGTGCTGCACTTTGCTTCTTGTTGGGGCAAATTCCCCCAGGCAATGCCCGATCATGTCCTCTACAATCGGTACCTGTACAAATTCCTTCCCTTTATGCACCTTGATTGTAATGCCTATCATCTCAGGCAGGATTATCATATCCCTGCAATGCGTTTTTATGTCGTTTTCCTTGTTTCTTATTTTTTTCAGCAAAATCTTTTGCTGCTCGGTAAGCCCCCTTTTCAGGCTTCTTCTCTGCCTTGCAGGCAGCAGGCTGGCAAATTCACCTATGCTTATGCCCTTCAATTCCCCGACTGTTTTTCCCCTGAAGCTGAATTCTTTCTTTGCCATTCAAATCATCTCTTGGTTCTTCCTGTCCTTTTTGGAGCGATTTTTCCTACCTTTCTTCCAGGTGGATCGTTTCTTGATGATTGTGTCGGCCTTCCCTTATGTGTGGAGCTTGATCCTCCAAAAGGATGGTCGACAGCATTCATAGATGTGCCTGAAACCTGAGGCCACAATTTATTTTTCGCCTTCATCGCGTAATACCTTCTTCCGGCCTTGAGGAAAGGCTTTTCCTTCCTTCCAGAGCCCGCTATCATTCCAATCATTGCCCTGCAGTCAGGCTTAAAATCCCTTGTTTTGCTTGAAGGCAGCAGCACAACTATCTTATCTTCCATCTTGGTGACTATTTTTGCAAATGTTCCGGATGACCTCACAAATTTCCCGCCGTCGCCAGGGCTCGACTCAATGTTATAAATCTGGGTTCCTTCCGGTATATTCCTCAGGGGCAGTACATTTCCGATATTCACGTCAGCGTCAGTGCCGGCTTTTATGATATCGCCTACCCTTATCCCTTCCGGAGCCTGAAGATAGATAACTTCGCCATTATCATATTCTATCTGGGCCAATGGGCTGCTGTGGCCCGCGCAATGGACAAGTTCAATGACTTTCCCTGCTTTGATCTCCTTGTCCTGCCTTGCAAATTTGGCTTCCCCCTTAAACCTGAAGCTGGGAGCCCTGTATCTTGGGCTGCCCTTTCCTCTCGCCTGTTGTATAAGATTCTTGCCCATTTTTATCAGCCTCTTAAGTCATATCAAACCCAATTGCGTAGCAATATCAATGGCAGGATTTTTGTCCGAAAATCTTACATACGCCTTTTTCTCGCCTTTTGCCGAGTTAAATGTCTTAACATAGTCTACGCTCACATTAAACATCTCCTCTATAGCTTTCTTTATCTGCGCTTTGCTTGCCTTTTTGCTCACAACAAAAACCAGTTTGTTGTCAGACTCCATCAGCCTTATCGACTTTTCAGTTGACAAGGGGTACTTGATAACTTCGTATTGGTCCATTTTACATGAAAAGGTTTTCTTTGCCTAGTTTTTCAATGGCTTCTTTTGTCCATAGAGAGGCTCTTCCAGGAACTGTTCCTGGAGCCAGCGCCTCTATATTCAATTTTTTGACTTCTATTACGTCCACGCCTGGAATGTTTTTCGCAGATTTTATTATGCTGCTTTCACTTGAAACTATTATCAAAGGCCCTTTTTTTGTCTTATACTTCCTTCCCCTTAATTTGCCCTTTCCAGCCCTTATCTTCTTTACTTCAACTCTTTTTAACTCGGCTTCAAAGCCAAGCTTGCCCAAAATTTCCTTTACGGCCTTTGTTTTGTCCAGGCTCTCAAATTTTCCGTCTAAAATAAACGGGTAGTCCTCAGGAATCAGATGCCCCCTCTGTTTTACTGCCTCTTTATTCATTGTTGCTGCAATCGCGCTTCTCATCGCTTTTTTGCCCTCTTTTTTGTTTATTTTTTTTTCAAACTTTTTGTCTGCTTTAGGGGGATGCGCCCTTCTTCCTCCGACTGTGCCCGGGGCAAAAGCGCCAACCCAGTTCCACCTGCTTCCTTTTCCGGACAGTATTTTCCTTGGCACTCTTGAAATCCCGAAGCCATAGCTTCCCTTGAAGTCCCTTCTTCTCCTGGATAATTTTGCAGAGGACCTTTTTCCCGCTTCAGGCATTGCGCCATAAGGCTGCCTTTTTTTGCTCTGCATGCTTAACACAGACCTTTTTATCAAGTCCGGCCTAAGGATTTCATTAAAATGACTGGGCAATTCCATCTCCTTAACCTTGTTTTTTGAAATATCCACAACATTAACTTTCATTTTAGTCTCTCACGCTTAAGTACTGTATGGTTGGCGCCTCATTCGGGATTCTCCTGTCGGGCCTTATCGGAAAATTAAACCTGATAAGCCTTTTTTTTGGCCCTGGAACAGAGCCTTTAATCAGCACATAATGGCTTTTTACATCACCGTAGCTCAAAAAGCCGCCATTCGTGTTTATGTCCTCAGCTTTGGCGCCTATCTTGAGCAGCCATTTGTTATGCTCAGTTCTCAGGTTGTAGCCCATCCTGCCTGCATGGGCAACTTTCCACATAAAATGCTGCTGCCCCATCCATGCCCCAAGGCTGCCCGGAGCCCTTCTGCCCTTTTCAGACTTGTGGGCTTTCAGCCCTATCCCAAATCTTTTCACAGGCCCCTGAAACCCTTTTCCTTTCGTGACAGCATGCACATCAAGCAGCTGCCCTTCAGCAAAGACTTCACTGACGCTGATTTCATTTCCGAGCTTTTCTTTTGCGTAATTCAGCTTCTGCTCTTTGCTTCCACCAACAGCAATTTCAAACAATTCCGGCTTCTTCTTTCCTATGCGCGTTAATTTCGGCTGCGTGTAAACAAGCAAAGTTATATCATCAAATTCGCTGATGTCATCAATTTTATTCTTTATCTTCTTAGGCAATGTTATCTTTCTCCCGAGCTCCTTGTCAAGATTTCCGGCAAAAACCTCGGAAACGAGCTTTAAGCCATATTCGGTATTTTTGTAAAAGCGTATAGAAGCAGTTTTTATGGGAGGGCATTCAACGATTGTCAATGGGCAGAAAATATCCTGGCCCTTTGTCATTGATGTTTTTTTGTTATCGGCAATTATCGCGTGGGCCATTCCGACCTTGTAGCCGGCAAAGCCAAGCAGCTTAGGTTCCTGTATTCCAGCCCAGGCCCTAATTCTGCCGTATTGCCTTTTGGACCTTTTCCTGGGCGAATACTGCAAACTTCCCTTTCTTGGTCTTCTTACGGTTGACATTTTGCAACGAGATGAGTATCAATACCTCAACAAACTTTGACAAAAAGCCTTTTATATGAAGTTCTTTTGTAGAAATTAAAACTTCGTACTGAAAAGAACTCCTTTTCAGGCTGTTTTTATGTTTAAAATTAATTTAAACACTATTACTGCTAAGAATAAAGGGGTATTTATAAAGCTTACTGTATTTTAGCTTTTGAACCTGTAAAAGAAAAATAATGCTAATATTAAGGAAATTAGAGATATAATAGAGCCTAGGATAAAGCTGTCTGGCAGGTAATAAAAAACAATTTCTTTGTTTTTCTCTGCTTTTGCCCCGATAAGGCCATTGACATCCTTTATATCTCATTTTCCTTTGCTTTGGCATCCTCCTTTTTTGTGAAGAAGCCCTTTCTTGCAGCATAATTCACCGGGTTTTTTATCCTGGAGCATAAATTGTCAGGCCTGCATATTCCCAGCTCGGTATAGTAATTCTGCTGGCTTGCTATCGGCACGTTGCTTTCCCTCTTTGGGCAGTTTGGCGGCAATATTTTCTTTTTGTTCTGCTTGTGGTACCTTAGCTGGCCCACAATGTATACCTCCCTTAAAGGCTCCCTATTCTTTTTGTTCCATTCCCCTAAGAGATTTTCTATTGTATCATATTGCCAGCCTGCAGATGTAAGAAAATTCAGCAGGATGAAAACAGCCCTTTTTTTTCCGTCTTCCATGCCATTCAAAATCAGCTTGATGCACGGCGGGAAAAAATCCTCTTTCAGCGCCGTTTCCGGAATTTCGTATTCTTTTTTTCTTTCTGTCTTTACTTCATCTTCCCTGCTTAAGGCGAAGTCAAAAGCCTGCATTATCAGCTGTTTTGCTTCTCCTGCAGCAACATTCTCCCTGTCTAAAAACCTGAATTTCGATATTTTGGCATTTTTGGGATCTGCATACTCTTTTTTGAAGTCTAAAACATTTTCAGGGCTTATTGGAAGAGAAACAAGTGATGATTTTTCATGAAGTGAGTAGGGCATCCTGTACAAATGCCTTGGAGAGATTAAAACAGTGTCTATGTTCAGGAACGGCTCGACATTTAATAGGCCAATCTTGTCGCCAAACTCGTTTTTCTCGAAATACCTTATCTCATTCTCGCTTTTATTTGTTTTTTTTATTATTTTTGAGAAATCATTTCCCTCGAACTGCATTATCCTTTCACCCAATTGCCTCTTTATCAGCTCCTTTATATAGAGTGCAATCCTTCTCGGCGCATCAGGGAACATCTCCCTTGTTTCCTTATTCGCTATTTTTTTAGGAAACGCCTCAAAAGGCACTGCTATATGAAATCCTTTATTTCCGGAAAATTTGCAGCTGATTGACTTTATGCTGTGGTATTTCAGCGCTTTTATTGTCAGGTCAGCTGCAATCTTTGAATATTCAAAAAAGCCGCAGTCAATGTCAAGAACCAGGTCCCAGCCAATCCTGAGGCTGTCAAGCTCTGATTTTTTTAGATTTGTGCTTAATGACAGCGGGTTTTGCCATAATTCCTCCGATGCATGGAAAGATGTTGCGCCTTTTTTTGCCAGCTCCAGAATATCTTTTGGATAATTCAGCGTGTCAGGCCTGCCGCCAAAATCATCATTGAACCTGGCCACGACTTCCCTGTTTCTTGAATTGTAAATAATCTCTTCCCGTATATCGCTTCTCTTGTAGTGATTCAGGGTGGTATGCAGCGGTATCATTGCATCGAGTAAACCTTTTCGATTTTTAATGATTTTTATTTTCAATAGTGAAAAATTTTAAATAATCATGAAAAAGAGCGATTAATAATGGACATAAAAACAGATATGGAAACTCACTTAAAAAAGCTTGTGGAATCCGATAAAATAATAATTGTTGAGGGCAAAAAAGACAAAGCTGCATTGAAAAAGCTCGGCATTAAGAATATAATAGACCTGGGCAAAAAACCCTTATTCCATGTTGTTGAGGAAGTCGCAAGCAATGGGAAAGAATGTATAATCCTTACTGATATGGACAAGAAGGGAAAGGAGCTTTACGGCAAATTGAATGCGGGCCTGCAGAGATTCGGGGTAAAAGTGGATAACAGCTTCAGGAATTTTCTTTATAAAAACACCAAGCTGAGGCAGATTGAGGGGATTGTTAGCTATATAAATAATAATGAATAATGCCCAATAAAGCAATGACGGCAATATAAATAACTGCCAATGTGGGCAGACTAGAATAGTTGCAATTAAGGAAAAGAAACAATAAAAACAGTGAGTATTTTTTATTTTAATCAATATAACTTCAATATTTCTTAATAAATTAAAAATAAAAAACAATCAAAAAACCAAAAATATATTAATAATAAAATAATTCCAAGCTAAAATGGCATTAATGGCATCAGAAGAAACCTTGCAGTTGGGCGATAAAGCGCCAGATTTCAAATTAAAGGGCATTGACGGAAAAACTTATAATTTAGGCAGCTTCATGGATGCAAAAGCTCTTTTGGTAATTTTCATGTGCAACCACTGCCCTTATGTAAAGGTTAAAATAGAAGAAATCAAAAGATTGCAGGCAAAATATAAAAGCAAAGGCCTTGTTATTGTCGGCATTAACTCCAATGATTCTGTAAATTACCCTGATGATAGTTTTGAGAATATGGTAAAGACTGCAAAGGAAAAAAGCTTTAATTTTTATTATCTTCATGATGAAAGCCAGCAAATAGCAAAGGCCTATGGCGCTGTCTGCACTCCAGACCCTTTTTTATTTGACTCAAAAATGAAATTAGCTTATCATGGAAGATTGGATGATGCTTTAAACCCTGATGCTGTTGCAGCAAAAAAAGAGATGGACGAGATAATTGCAGCATTTCTTGAAGGAAAGAAAATGGATTTCACATTCAGGCCTTCGCAGGGTTGTTCTATAAAGTGGAGAGAGTAAAATTTATTTAGCGAAAGAGAAAATGGCTAATCAATTGACTATGTTTCGGGCTTTAGCGTAGTAGTTATCTCATTGAAAATCTATCAAGTTCTTCTTCTGAAGAGATTCTTGTTGCAATAGAGATTTTATTTCCACAATCATGAAAAGACACATGTAAATGACTTCTATGAAACTTTCTTAATCCTCCACCATTACGAGAAAAATTATGTTTTTCCCCTCTCTGCAATTTTTCGACTTGAGTTTTATAGTCAAATCCTTTTCCTTCATCTTCAAGATAAATGACACTTCCTAATAGTCCATATTTGATGCAAACTTCAATTCTTTTTTCAGGAACATTTTTATTTCCCCACAAACCAGCATTTAAAAATGCATCAGCAAATACTCCCAATACATCATGAATATCAGAATTCCAAACATAATATTGAGCTGCTTGAACATACCATTCCATAATCCTATTAATTTCTCGAACTGTTCTTGGGTCACCAAATACATCATTGGACCTTTGAATATGGGTGAAATTTTCCACTACCATACCCTCTGTCATTCTATCCGCTTCAATTTTTGCTATGTCTTCAAGTATAAATACCATATAGAAAAGGAATCATAATCTATTTATAAATTTTATTAATTGTTACTACCTAATAGTTTATATTAATCGTAAATCACCAAACCTTGATTGTTTTATTGGGATATACCTCATATATTAAGAAATTAGAGAGTTTAACACACATTCCAAAAACATTAACTTTTTAAATAAGAAAAATATACTAATTTTAGGTGGTTTTATGTCAATGAAAAATCAATTAAAAACAGCGATTTTGCTTGCACTATTAACAGCCCTATTGCTCTGGGTAGGCCAGCTTATTGGAGGCTATTCAGGTCTTGTTTTTGCCGGCTTTTTTGCAGTTTTGATGAATTTTGGCGCTTTTTGGTTCTCTGATAAGATTGTATTGATGATGTACCGTGCAAAGGAAGTTACTGAAAAAGACCAGCCAATCCTTTTTAAGATTGTAAGGGATGTTACTCATAAAGCAAATACTCCTATGCCTAAGGTTTATATTATACCTTCTGAAAATGCAAATGCGTTTGCAACAGGAAGAAGCAAGAACCATGCTGCTGTTGCATGCACCCAGGGAATTTTAAATTTATTGAAGGAAGACGAATTGAAAGGAGTTATTGCGCATGAAGTTGCCCATATCCAAAATAAGGATATTTTAATCTCAACAATCGCAGGAACAATAGCGGGAGTCATTTCCTATGTTGCCTTTATGGCAAGATGGGCAGCTATCTTTGGGGGAAGCAGGGATGATGACCGGGGAGGAAATATAATCAGCTTATTGCTTCTTGCCATTGTAACCCCTATTGTAGCAACTTTGATACAGCTTGCAATCTCAAGAAGCCGCGAGTATCTTGCAGATGAAACTGGGGCAAGAATAATCAGAAGCCCGTATGGCTTGGCAAGTGCTTTGGAAAAGCTCGAAAGCGATGCAAAAAAGCATCCGATGAGGTTTGGTAATACAAGCACAGCACATTTGTTTATAACAAATCCTTTTAGGAGCGGAGGTTTTATTAAGTTGTTTCAAACCCACCCTGACATGGCTTCTAGAATTAAAAGACTTAAAAATATGAAGATATAGGCTTTTTCTACCACTGGACGCACAACCACTGGACATTTGCCTGCGTGAGATATATAAACCAGTTAATCCACTGATTATGAAAATATAGCGTATTAGCATTATAAAATCGAAAAGCTTATATAGTCTTTAGAACTATTAATTAATAGTCCTACTGACGAGAGGACATAATGTATTGGAGAGAAATAAGGAAAAGCAGGCATTTTGAGAATTATCATAGAGGAGCCTTAGCATGGAGCGATGTTGTAAGGCTTATTCACATTATAAAAAACAAGAGGAAAAAAGGAAATAAAATTGAGATAGAAGACAGCAGGTTTTATATTTTATGTGAACTTAAAGGCAAAATTTTATATGTTATAAACGTTAAGACTAAATAAGAGAATTCAAAATGCAATGCCCAAAATGCAATGCCAGGATGAGAGAAGTTAAAGTAAAGATTCAGGGTGCAGAAACACTCGCTACTAGCTACCAGTGCGGAAAATGCGGTTATTTTGATTTTGAGGAAAAGTCAATAAATAAGGCCATTAACGAGATTAAGGCAAAAGAATCAGCCTTAAAAATAAAGCAAAAGATAATAAAGCTTTCCCATGGCAGGCTTGGTATGTACATAAACAGGGATGTGGCAAGAAGCTTAAATCTTAAAGGCGGAGAGGAAGTTTATGTTTCTGTCCCAGATAAAAAGCATCTTGTGGTTGGGATAGGGAATTGATTGTGTGAGTAATTTAAAATAAAAAAATAAAAATTAGCCCATATAATCTAGGCGTTGTGGAAAACTTACAGATTGGTTTTCTTGTGACCTCCTGTTTTTCTCCATGTCCTGACCATGTAACCATAACCCATTGACTCGCCGTTTATCTTAAGCTGTTCTTCTGGGTTTAAATCAGGATTAAAACTTTTCAAGTCCTGCTCAAACCCCGGTTCTGGAACAAACCTCAATCCGGCTGGCCTGAAAAACATCCTCGCTACAGCATAAATCACTTGAAGCTGTTGTTCCTCGGAAAATTCATCATCTTTGCCATAGTCATAAAAAACATTTGTGTAATAGCTGCCGACCTTTAGCATCATGCTAGCATTAAAATCCAATTTCTGGTTGGTTGCGGAATGAAACACCTCTTTCAGCTCCTCCCAAGAATCCGGCAATCCTTTGGATGCTGAAATCACATTCAGGATAAATGCAATTTGATCCCGATTCAATTGCACCTGCGGGAAAGTATGCAGAATATTGTCGAAGTAAGGCTTTTCGACGTAATGCCCTGACAAAAATCTTGTCTGAACTGCGTCATCTACAAACAGCTCTATTTTTTCACTCTCACGCAGAAGATCCTTAAATCGATTCTTGCCAGGCGGGTTTTCATATATCCTAGCATCTATGCCATTTTCTCTGAGATTATGTTGAGCGTATCGCAGCATTTCAACGCTTCCATCAATGCCGATAACCTTTTTTACACCTGCCCTATGGATCCTAAGTAGCATTTCACCCGGACCACAACAAAATTCGCCGACAACTGATTTTTTGGTTAATGGCAGGCCTTTCAGAATATTGTCATAGGCTGCTTGGTATTCCGCACTGCGGCTTCTGCCAATCCACCACTGGGCATCATTTTGCCTGTTTCTTTCAGATTCCTGAGTAATCCAGTATATACACTCCGCTAATCCTTTTGGGTCTGTAGGTGACAGCATAAGCACAAGTTTACCTTGACAATTTATAAACTTTGTTAATGATACTACCGCACAATAGAAATTCTAAACCAAATTATAATATCTTCTCAACCCAACAATCTTCCTTCTGTCCAAATCAGCTACTATTAAGCCCCCTTTATTTTTTATTTTCCTGATTATTTTTGACGGGCTGCAAATTACACTGTATTGCGCGCATTCCTTATTGGCAGAATCAACAGAAACAAAATAGCACGAATTCTCAAAAGCCCTTACGTAAGGTATTTGAAGATAGCTTTCAAGCTCCCTCCCATAGTTTTTAATATAGGATGGGCAGAAAATGAGCCATACGCCTTTTTTTGATAAATTTTTTACAAACTCAGGATAAGCAATATCCCAGCAGATTATTATCCCAATTTTTCCGAATTCTGTGTTTATTATTTTGTTGGTTTTTCCTGCTGCAACTTTATTCTCTTCTTTTTTAAATAAATTTACTTTATTGTATCTATACAATAATTTCCCTTTACTGCTTATTAAAAAAGCAGAATTATAGATTTTATTTTTTTCCAATAAATTCGTGCCGAAAATACAATAAATCTTATTTTCCTTGCATTGTTTTTCTACTTTATTAAGATAATTATTAAAATTTATTTTTTTCAATGTTCCTTTATTTTTATTGTGAATCAAGGATGTTTCCGGAAAGCAGACAATTCTGGCTTTTTTCAATGAAGCTTTTTTTATATAGGAAATTATTTTTTTTAGATTATTATCAATGTTGTTTGTTACTTTAATCTGAGCTGCTGCAACCTTCATTTTACTCCAACGTCTGATACTCTTTATTAACTATGTCATTAATCTGCTTTGACTTTTTAGGGCCTATTTTCTCGACCTTTTCAAGCTCTTTTGCATCAGCATTGACAAGGTTTTTTATTGTCTTAAACTCTTTCAGCAAAGGCCTTGCCAAGGCAACTCCAACACCAGGCAAAGCGCTTACAATATATTCCTGCAATTCCTTAATGGACATTGGCTTGCTGCTGCCATGTACGGAAAAGCTTCCAGTTTCCTCCTGCTCCCTCTTTGCTATTAATTGCAATAAAGCAGCAGTGTCCTTGGAGTTTTTTGTAAACAATACTGGAATGCCGTAGCTTACAGCGATTGTCGCAAGCATGCCGCGAATAGCATTTGGATGCACATTCCTTACAGAATAAATGTCCTCAGTTCCCTCGACTATAACCAAAGGCCTTTCAAAATTATTCTTTAAGTTTTTTACCTGCTCAAGCAATCTTCCATCAATGAGGCTGTCAACAAAATCCTGCACTGTCTTGAATTCAACCCCGACCCTCGAGCTTAATAAATAATCAGCATTCAGGCTTTCAAGCTTCAAGTCAATTTCAGAATCGGCAAGCTCCTTAATTATTCCTGAGCCTTTTTCGCGATAATCGGCAAAAATCTTAATCTTTTTTTCATTCAGGAAAGGCGCAATTTTTTCTTCTTTCTTCTCAAAATCAAATTTTATCTTCTTCTTTAAATTCTCAAGATTATTGTACATCTTTTTCTCGTTATGGAAAGCTGCCCACCTATAGGCCTCGTCCCTTGTGTTTTTTGTCATTAAAATTATAACATTGCCTTTTTCATGCCTTCCAGTCCTTCCCCTTCTTTGAATATGCCTTATTGCAGATGGTATAGGCTCGTAGAAAATAACTGCATTTACCTGGGGAATGTCCAATCCCTGCTCGCCGATTGAAGTTGCAACAAGAACATTAAACAAGCCCTGCCTGAAGTCATCAAGTATTTTTTTCTGCTCTTTCTGGCTCAAGCCAGTCTCCCCTTTCTTTAATTGCCCTACAAAAATCTTTGCATTGACATTTTCAATGGAATTCAATTTCTGGACAATGTCCAGTGCATTATCGCGGTACTGGTTAAAGACAATAATTTTTGTATCTTTACCTTCTTTAATCTCCTTTTCAATAATCTTCTGCAATTCAATCAGCTTGGGATGCTCTACCTTTTCTTCATGCAGCCTTTGGACTTTTATCAACGCAGACCTGAAATTCAAGTCCTTGACAACATTTTTTACCGCCTTTACTTTTGTATTCAGGGATTCCTGCTGCATCTTTTCCATGTACTTGAATAAAGGGACTATGCCTTGCGTTTCCAGCAGCTCCAAGCCATGATAAACTTTCATTATCTCGGCAAGCATGGAAATTGCATTCCATAAGACAAAATCCTTTTCCCCTGATGCAGCCCTGCCCCTCAATTGCGCCTGCAATTCCAGCAAATCCGTTTTATTCACATACCTTAAGTCGCTTCTGTGCAGAATGCCCCAATTTTTCAGCTTTTCAATCCTTTCCTTCAAAAAGCCCTGCAGGAATTTCTGCACATCAAGGAATATTGGCGGCAAATCAACTTTTACCCATTCAATGTCTATTTCATGTATGTAAGGCTTTACATCAGGGTCCTTATCAGTCCTTATCTCTATTTCCTCTATAAACAGGTTTTTGCAGACTTCCTGGATTCTTTCAAGATCCGAGCCTGGGGAAGCTGTCAATCCAATAATCCTCGGGTACTTTGATTTTTTATTGTACTGCTTGACAAGCCATGTGTATGAATAGTCTTTAACTGCATTATGCGCCTCATCAGCAATAAGCAAAGAAACATCTTCCAATAAAATCCTGCCGTTAATAACATCATTTTCAATGCATTGCGGCGTTGAGACAGTTATAACTGCATTTTTCCACATCTCCTCTCTTTTTTTTGGTGCTATAGAGCCGGTAAACAATGCAATGCTGTTCTCCTCTATATCGATGCATTCCCTGACTTCATTGTAAATCTGCTCTGCAAGAGGCTTTGTTACAGTAAGAAACAATATTTTTGAATGGGGGTAGGAATTGAGCCTTTGCGCAGCTGCAAGTATTGCAGTTTTTGTCTTTCCCAACCCGGTTGGCAATATCACCAGGCAGTTGCCTCTTGCGCAGGAAGCCATTATGGTTTCCTGGTAAAGCCTTGGAACAAAGTTTTTTATGCCTACCACTTGGCTTAGGGATATTTTTCGATTTAAATAATTTGCCAAATCAGAACAAAGTGTCCCTTAAAATCTTCTTTTCGTAAAGGTAATAGCCGAAAAACGCCCCTAATATGAACAAAATTACAATTACATTCCTGTTGCCATAATAAGCCCCTAAAAGGTATCCTATGAGAAAGCCCACAATGATGAGGTAATATGCGAAGTGCATGTTATGCTTTCTCCAGTACATCAATCTTCCGGCCATCATGCCGCTTACGAAGATGACAATGTAGCTTATAACTGCGCTTGGAGCGGACAAAGAAACAACAATGCCTACAACCATAACTGCAAAGAAGAAGAATTCAGCCCAGCTCCTGAAAAGAAATTCAGCCACCATTTTTATGTGCTCCAATAGCCGCTTTCAAAAAATATGTAGTATAGCAGCCATAAAATAACCGCGATAATGAAAGATGCCAAGACAGCAACCCATACCGCTATGTCGGCATAAAGCAAAACTGCGGCAGCCACGATGCCGGATGCGCCAAATGCGTAAAGCATCCTTGCGCCGAAATACACCTTGCTTCCATCAAGAGGAGGTATTGGCACCATTGAAAATACGGCATACATTATATTGAAAATTATAACCTTTTGTATCAGGGCATTTGAAACAAAGCCGCTTAAAGACTTAAATACAATTGCAAGCAAAATATTTGCAAGCGGCCCGGCAAAAGCTATTAAGCCTAAAGCCCAGTAGTTTATTCCATACCTGAACCATCCTAGGCGATGGCCGGCCAAATGGTGCACTATAAAGCCTCCTGGTATAATAAGCCATGCCCTTCCATTTGTTACAAAAGCCAGGATCAGGGCAATTCCCAAGCCGATTCCCCACATCTGGAATTCATGCCTGTAGCCGGTTGCCAATGCCCAAACCCTTTGCGCTGACAGATGAACAAGGAAGGATAATGCTACAATAAGGATTGCATTGAAAAAGTTAAACAAGCCTGCTTTGAAGTCAAAAACACTGCCAACACCCCACTCCTTAAAGGAAATCACAAAAGAGGTAACCAGTATTGCAATAATAAGGCCTTTAAGCTCAGAGGGAGTAAATTTATAGTACCTCTTTATCTTGTCTGCTAAATCAACTATTTCTCCCATAAACAAATTTTGATGAATATTATATTTAAATATATTGGTTTTGACATATGTATTGCTTGTTAAAAGCCTTTTGAGTTACTAACTTCTCAAAAGTTGCGACAGCAAAATAAAATTCTTACTTTTCAATCAATTCCTAAGGTAGCAGACTATACTTTAGGTAGTTTCTGTCTATCAAACTAGTAGAGTCATAAATACAAAGAATTCATGGGAAAAATATCCTTTTATTTGAACTTAGGTTTTGAGGTCTTTTTATCAAGTATAAAATAAAATTCTTCATTAAAATAGATTATTTCATCTTTATCTTCATAATAAGATACTTTACCAATCAAATCAACAACAGATTTTAATCTTTCAAAATCTCCAATTGCTCTTTGTTTTCTTAAAACTGGTTTAGATTTAACTTCATTTATATCACAACAGAGATACGGCACAGAAATGTTAGTGTTATTAACAAAGATATTAGTAATACCTAAATCAGGTACGTAATACTTGATTAATGTATTCTCATTTATATTTTTTGAATTCAAAGGATATTTCTTCTTAATCTCAAATTTTATTTTTTCTGGAATATAGGAACTACCCCTATCCAAGACCATTTCCTTTTCTTCAATAGGGATGTTCTTTAGAAATCCAAACAGTTGGTCTAAAATACTTGAACTAATATTCTTATCTTTGATTTCTATTACACTCTCTTCAACTATTTTATCAAATTTTGGCAGAACAAATTTTATATGTCTATGAGCAACCCAAATTTCTCTAATTATTAAATAGCAGTTATTCAATATAAAAAAATAATCCAAGATATTATGTTGTCTTTTAAATTCTCCAGTATCAGGATCTCTTGTTGTTACAATAGTATCACAACCATAATTCTTAATGTATAAAGAGACTTTACCATTAATTTTTGTTGGATCTACTACATATTTTTTATTCCTTAAATCTTGTAATTTCTCTATTTTGTTTATGCTTACAAATTTATTAATAAACTCCCAATCAAATGAATCACCAGTATCATAAGGGATAAGAGAATTTCTTGATTTAAGAACTGATTCCCAAGCATCTTTAAGATTTCGATATGGAAATTCTTTATTAAATTCAATTTTAGTGTCAGCAGAAAAAAATATTTTATTGAAAACAGGTTTTATATAAATTACCCGTAAATACCCTCTAAACTTTATATCAGTTTGTGGGATAGATTCCATAAATGGGTTAAATGAATTAGGATATTCTAATTCAATTTTATAATCATCTATTTTCAATTTTGAAAAACTGCCTTTTTCAATAGGTAAATTAATGAGTTTATCTTTGAGCTTAGCTAAAAATTTTGTTTCAAAAAATTTTGAATTATCTGTCCATAAGATAGCACCATTTACTTTTTTATAACCTTGTTTTATCAATAATTTAGTATTTTTTTCTAACTCCGTTTTATTTTTCTTTTCTTCTTTCTCAAGTAATTTTTGTTCAATTTTCTCTTTACATTCCTTGCAGTAAACCTTAGTTTTATCATCCTCAAAGTAATTTTTTTGAAAAAACAACATTCTTTTATTACACAAATTACAATTTACCATTTATGAAGAAGTATGGACTGGGTATAATATAAATTTTGTGAATTGCCAGTTCTGAGATTTACCCCTTACCCATCTAGGAAACTAACTTTCATTCTAAAAAGTAAGAATTTATTGGTTTTAGCCGACACTGAAAGAATATCTGACAGAAGGCTTCTTAATAAGCCTTAAAATCTCGTCCTCATGGCCTGCCCCTACAATTGCAAGAATTTTCTTATCCTCGTTCTTTTCCATCAGGGCTGAAAGATTTTCTGCCATAACAATGTTTCTCTCCTCTATTAAAACCTTATACACATTAGGATAGCGGCTTTTCACCCTGTCAATCAATTTTTTTATGATGTCCTTGCTTGGAACCTTGCTTAGGTCAAAGTCAATCTCTTTTTTCCTTGAAAAAACCGCCTTTAAAATATCAATAAAAAAACGCCATTTTTCCCTCCATGTGAGGGCTTTTGAGAACCTTCTTAAGGTGATTTCAATGTCTTGGTCTATAAAAGCAATTTTTTTGCCGTTTTTTCTTGCGAGCATTACAGCCTTTTTCATCTCAGAGCCAGGAGCAACGCCAACAATCTCCCCAAGCTTTTTTTCAGCCCAGGCCCCAATCAGGGAAAAAATGAATCCTTTAAGCCCAATTTTCCTTATGCTGTAAATGCTCAACCTTCCTTTAGGCTTGTGCATCAGGCTGTAAAGCCTCTTTTTGTCAATCTCCAGGGCAATTATATCGGGCTTTTCACTGTCAAATGCCTCCTCAACCTCTTTCAGGCTTTGCCTTGCTATATGCGATGTGCCAATCAGGGTTAAATTCCTATAGTTCATATGGGAAAGAGGTTTCTCAATATTTTTAAAATCTTTGCAAAAATTAAGACTTTCTCTGTGCAAAAAACGCTGAAGAGTACTTATTATTCAAAGAGTTTATTTATATGCCTAAGCAGTTCTTTATGAGTATTTTTTGATATTCTTGCAACTTTCCTTATAGCCAAATCTTTCAAGAAAGTATGTATCTGCCAGTATTTTATTTTGCTTTTGAATGGCAAGCTTCCTTCTTCGAATCCTTCGATTGGAACACCTTCGCTGTGGGGGCTGCTTGTAATAGCACATCCAATAATATCCTCTCCTTTTTCAGCAAGCACCACCATAGGGCGCTTTTTTGCATTAATCAAATCAGAAAAAGGGAAATTTATCACGACAATGTCTCCTTTAGAGAACTTTGAATCATAATTTTTTTCTGACATTTTTCATTCAAAGTTCTCTTAGAGAATTTTGGCAATAATAATAAAATTTAAAATTTTCTTTAGAGTACATCATCCCACCGCTCATCATAAGGATTTTGCCATGTTTTCTTCAAAGAAGTCTCGCTGAGCAGCATAAGAAGATGCTTTTCACTCATTTTTACCGGCTTGATTGTTATTTTGTCCTTGCCCTCGCTTATCAGGAGCTTCGTGCCTTTGTCTATCTTTAAATCATCCCTCATCTTCTTTGGTATTACAATCTGCCCTTTTTTCCCTACTGTTATAAGTTCAGTCATACTAGTAGGAAAATCCTACAAGTATAAAAATGTTTCGGTTTTACAAAAGTTCAAAGAAGAGAAAGGGGTTCGATAGTAGAATTTCGTAGGGCATCAGGCGAACGATAGTTTTTTATATATCCTTTGCTTTGAAACTTATTATGACACAAGACTTTCAGAAACAGGTTTTAGGCACTCTTGAAGAGATGAAAAGCAGCATAGAAACATTAAGAAAGGATGTAAATTACCTAACAGAATATATAGAGGATACAAAACTTACAGATAAAGAGAGAAGACAATTAGATGAAAGCATCTCAAAAATAAAATCAGGCGATACTTCTGATTTTGTCTCTTGGAAAACAGCAAAAAAGGAATTAGGAATGTAAAATGTTCTCGGCTGAATTAAAGAAGCCAGCACTTAAATTTCTCAAATCTATCAAGGACAAATCACTTGTGAAACGACTATCTGACAAGATTGATGAGCTTGAAAAGAATCCTTTTCCGCAAGATATTGAAAGGGTTGAGGGCTATAAAGATATTAAGGTTTTTAGGGTAAGAGTTGGAGATTACAGAATACTCTATTTTGTGGATTATCCTTCTTCAAAGGTTTATATTGAGAAGATTGACAAGAGAAACAGGGTTTATTAGGCATTTTAGGACGAAAAAAGTACAAAAGAAAACTATTTATACAAGCTAAATCTTTTAAACATTATGCGTGATATACTCGGAAATCCAAAAAGAATAGATACCCTTTTTGGAGGGACTTCTAAACCTATGGGTGGAGGTAGAAAATCTATTGGCAAACCATTACGTGACCAAGTATGGTTGAAATATATGGGTAACAAAGCACAGGGAAAATGCTATTGTTGCAGAATCAGACCAATCCATATCACTGACTTTCAAGTAGGCCACAATAAATCTGTTGCTAAAGGTGGAAAAAATAATATTTCTAATTTAAGACCTATTTGTGGACCATGTAATAGGGGTATGGGTACAAAATCTATAGAACGGTATAGAAAAGTACATTTTTCAAAAGGTGGAAAGAAAAAACACACTAAAAAACCTAAAACTAGAAGAAGTCCGAGAAAACCAACTAGCCCGTGGGGTATTCAACCTATCAAATTCCCCAAAATTGGGATTTAATTACCAAGAAACTCTTTTTCTTCTAAGCGGTCTTCTTCTTGCCTTAAAGCTTACCCTACCGCTCGAAGATTTAAAACTTACAGGTCTCTTGGTTTTGGTTCTTTTCGGTCTCGCTAAAAACGACGGCATATTTATTGTTTAACTTTTGCTTTTATAAAAAACTTTTGATTAAAGGCGGTGTGTATGGACGGCAGGGCTGGAGGACGATTTTTATTTTTTAATCGTTAATGGCGCAATTTATCAAAAATCATCAACTTTTACGCATAAAAGCCTACTGCCAGCACAAAAACAATGGGTTTCTTGATAAGTTAATGAATAAAATCATTATTGAACTCCTTTCTCTAATAATTATACCCTCTGAATCTAGAATTATAAACTCAAAAATGGTAAAATACAAAATTTTAAATACTTAAACTATTTCGGTAGTAAAAAACAAGGTGATATTTATGCTTAAGATGAAAAGGGTTTCGGAAACATATGATATGAGGGTCTTTACTGACTCCGGCGAGTATTTTGGAGATGTGGAAGAGTGCATCGTGACCCAGAATAAGGTTTTCGGATGGCGTGTCAGGGCAACAAAGAATTCTTTCCTGAACAAGGTATTGGGAAGCGCAAAAGGCGTTATCGTGCCGCATCAGCTTGTAAAAAGCGTAGGAGATGTCATGATAATAAGCAAGGCTGCAGTGCCATCCTACCCTGAAGAAGAAAAAGAATCCTAAAACCCTAAAATCTTTTTATCGCAGTAAGGGCAGTTCTTTGGGGTTTTTGTTTCCAGGTTTATCCTGAAGGTATACCCGCAGGAAGCACATTTATGCGTCATTCTGCTCGGTCTTTCTTCACTTTCCTCAACAATCTCTTTGCCCTTCTTCAAAACCTTTTCCCCTATTTCCTTATGTATATTCTTGTTTTTAACGCAGTCAGGGCATATCATCAGCTTTTCATCAAAATCAAGCTTCATTGATGACGCAGGCGCCTTATTGCCGCATTTCTTGCACGCAACCATAATATCTTTCATTTTCGCTTGAACTCAAAGTCATCCTTCATTTTAGCGGCATCCGCTATTATCCTGGCTGCGCTTCCCTTCACCATTAAAGAATTCGAGGCGCCGCAGTAAGGGCATGCCCCTATGTCAATATTGCTGGCTCTTTTGAAGTTATACTTGCATTGCTTGCAGAAGTATTCCTTGTAAGGCTCATTTTTTTGTGTTTTTGCCTCAGCAACGTTCTTTGGCTGCTCCTGCTTTTGAGCCGGCTTTCTTTCAAGGCAGCTTCTGCATACAAACCTATTGCTGTTTGGATCCATGCGCATCATACCGACAGCGTACTGGCTGCCGCACTTGTAGCACTTTATCTTTACATCATTGCTTCTTTCGATGCTTCCACCTTTTTATTTTACAGTCAGGCTTTTTATGGCGCCACTATTTAAATATTATGAATTTTAATTTTCTGGCATAAACAATAAAAAATTTAATATAATCTGGAAAACACCTGAGTATTGCACGGCTGTGATCTAATGGCTATGATTCGGGCTTCCCAGCAACTTGCACAGTTGGATGCGGCTTTTCTTAAATCCGCAGAAAAAGCCTGCTATCCGGGTTCGAATCCCGGCAGCCGTATAGCATCTCTATCAAGGTCTGCCTTAAGCTTATGGTGTTTTCTTCAGAAAACTATATAAATCGGGCTGCTTATTCGGCGTTTATGGCGTGGGGTTTTTTTAATGAAGTCGGGAGAAAACTGATACATATAACCATCCTTGTAATTTTATTAATATACGCCGTCCTTAGCAAAACCTATGGCGAGCAGGCAGCTCTGCTTGTTCTTGTCGCTTTGCTTATTTTTTTCTTTGTCCTTGAATATTTCAGGCTGGAATTAAACTGGAAAATTCCTGTTTTTTTGGCTTTTATAAGGCCTAAAGAGCAGCACAGGATGTACGGCGTTATATTCTTTTTGTCAGCAACAATTATATGCCTTGCAGTATTTGATTTCCCGATTGCGCTGGCTGCTTTGCTGATGACGACTTTTGGAGACATGGCAGCAGCTTTAGTTGGGAAAAAATACGGGACAACGCTTATTTTCAGAAACAAGACCTTGGCAGGGCTTATAGCAGAGCTTTTTACCAACATGATTGTAGGGGTTATTATAGGGCTTTTCTTCTCAATAAATATTTACGCTCCAATCCTGATGGCATTTACGGCAACAATAGTCGAGACATCCCTGGACGAGCTGGACGACAACCTTATTGTGCCAATATGCGCGGGCTTTGTCGGCCAGGCAATAGCCTTGCTAGCCTAACCTTGCCTTTAATTCTTCCTCGTTTATCTGCTCAACCATCTCAAACATCGATTTAAGGCCAAGTCCAAGAGAACTCTCATCGCATACCCTGTGGTGTGTATAGGGGAATATCACCCACTTCTTGTCAAGTTTTGAAAATGGATTTATGAAATGGATGCCCAAAAGCCTGTATCCCATTAACTTTTTCCAGCTTTTTACCAAGGCATCTAAATTGCTTTTGTTATTAAGTGTTATTATGGTAAAATGGGCATCTTTGCCTATCTTTTCTAATAACCCGTCAATGTCGCTGATTAAAGGCTTTATAATAAAGAAAACTTCTTTTCCGTCATTATACCTAACAACTAAATCAAAACCGTCTTTGCCTTTCTCTATGCCAGTGATTTTTTTTGCCAGAAGGTCCCTATTCTTAACGGAGTTTGTTGTCCAGTCTAACAGGTAAGAATGAACCTTATCCATAGAATAATTTTGAGATGATTTATTTATATAGTTTACTAAATTCTTTCAACATGCTGATTATTTGAAAGTGCATTATCTTTTAAATCTTCCAGAATCTATCGCTTTTTTCATACTTTCACTGAAAATCGGTTCTGCTTTTTTACTAATTTCTACTCCTTCCTGTATGACCCTATCATCAAGTTTTCCTCTCATTCTTGCATGTTTACTATCATACATTGCTCTGTTATTAAATAGTATTGGGTTAGCCCATCCGTGCAGTTGATCATGAAAAACAAGATCATCAGCCCTAATTCCTGGATCCTCGAAGGGAGCTGCCATAGCTTCTTCTAGCACTCCTTCTGCATTAAACAAGTAATCCACTAAACACAGCATAGAAGTATGATTAGGAGTAGTTGCTTTGAGGTCTGCAAAAAGGTCTACTCCTCTATCTGCAGAAGCTACTGCCCATAAGTATTGAGGAAAATGTGAGTTTGGTCTTATTTTACTATTTCTTAGAAATACTTTCACGGATTCTTCACTTAATATTGGTTCTAATTTTTTTTCGCCAAATAGAGACTTTTTAGCAGCCAATCCTCTATCTCTATATTCTTTTCTTCGATTTCCAACAGCCATTTTGTAAAGCTCCTCCTCAACAGCAACAGCTTGAGAGACTAATATCTTTCCATGTTCACTTCCAATCCACATATCCCTATATAACTCTGCTTTTTGACGTGCAGCTCTCATAGCATAAGAAAACTTCATTACATCAAAACCGCTGCCATAATTTTCATTAATCCAAGGATAATGCCCTGTTTCAGCAATAGAGCTTGCAATAGATGAATTTAACCAGGAGACTACAATCTGTGTATTTGCGAATTTTACGTCATGCTCTTCAACACTCTCAAAAATATTAAAATGGTCTGGCATGCCTTCAAAAAACTGTAAAGCCCGCCCAAATTTACTTTCATAGGCTGGATTATTTTGTGGATTATGCCTTACTACTGCTAAATAAGTTTTTCTAGGATCGGATATACTAGGATTGCAGGGCGTATGAATAGTTACTAATTCCAATCCAGAATTCCTGTTTCTTGCAACATATCTGTCAAAAGCTTCTGCTTCAGGAGTTTTTCTGCTTGTTTGTCCAAAAATTATAGCACCCTTCTTACAGAATGGCAATGTTTGCAGCATTACCTCATAAACAACCTCTGTCGGTACACAAAAACCAACAAAATCCGCATTTTTTACAGCCCATTGGGGTGTGCAAGCTATTTCATAAGGCACTCCTCTTAGAGATTCCTCCAATTCTTTCCTAAAATCCATGCCACTAGCTAACTTCTTATCATAAATACTTACTATCTCTATTTTAGGAGCAAGGGCTTTAGCAATGTAACTGCCCATAATTCCTCCTCCAATAATTGCCAGTCGTGTCATTTTGTTAGAATTGCCCCATCAATTAACGATTATAAATCAAGTTCTTAACCAAAGAATTCTCGAGAATTGTGACAGTTTCTAATACAGGAATCTTGCAATTTTCACTTGATATTAGCAAAGATATATCTGTGCAGCCTAAAATTACAGCTTCAGAGCCCCTATTTTTTAATTTTTTAACAATTTCCATAACAATTTTTTTATCACCTGGATTTTTATTCTTATTAAGAATATTTAGAATCACCTTATTTATTCTAACTTGATCTGTTTTTGTCGGCAATAATAAGTCAATACCGGTGCCACTAAGCCCATTTTCAAACAACTTTTCCTGGATAGTTTTTGATGTTGCTATCAAACCTATTTTCCTAAATTTTTTTTCTTTACACTCATTAACACACTCTTCTATTATACTCAATATAGGTTTCTTGGATATCTTCCTTAGATCATCCAGAAAGAAGTGGACAGTATTGCATGGAATAACAATAAAATCAACTTCCGACTTATTCAGCCTAATAACAGCATTTCTCAGCAAGTCCAGGATCTTTTTGGGATTTCCCCCCTCAATTAATTCTTTTTCAACATCAGGAGAGACGGGAATATTTTCCATCACTAAATCTGGCTGCATATTGGCAATATCCTTAAACTTCTCATTTACATTTAAGCAAAACCTGGAACTAATCTCAGGACCTAGACCTCCAATAATTCCAGCTCTTCTTGAGATTGCTTCAGATACCATGCAATTAGAAACTTTATAACGTTAATATATATTACTGAATAAAATTCAAATAATAACCAAAAAATTTATAAATAATTGAATATTATACAATAATATGAAGCATATAGACCAAAAGTTAATTCCTTTGTTGAAAAATGGCTATTGTGCCCCGAAGATAGCAAGTATTGCGCAAAAGCTTAAGGAGCCTTCAACTACCATACATTTCAACCTGAAAAAGCTCGAGAAAGAAGGCAAAATCAAAGCATACAAAGCAGTATTTGATTATAGAAAAATTGATGAGGGTTTTTGCGCTTTTGTTTTGCTGAAACTTTTACCAAGCGAATATAAAGATCCTGAAAAAATTAGTATGCAACTGGCAAAATATGACGAAGTTGAAAGTGTTGACATTATAACCGGTGATTGGGAGTTAATACTTAAAGTTAGAGTAAAAGATCAGGATGCCTATTATCATTTCATAAAGAACGTTCTTTCCAGAGAGGGCATAGGGAAAACAACAACACTAACATCATTAAAACAAATCAAATCAGAATTTGTTGCTTACTAATCATTCTCAACCCTGGGCGCAAGAATGAAGCTCAGCATGACCTTGTCAAGCGCCTTGTATTCAAGCTTTAGCGGGTAATCCTTGTTGAACCTTATTGTCATCTCATCGGCAATTTTAGAGCCATTTATCATCTTTTTCAGGTATTCAATGCTGTATTTCGCCCTTATCTTTTCATTTCCATCTATATTCACTTTTGTTTCATTATCCTCTTTTATCTCAATTTTTACTTCGCTTAAATCACCTTCAGCATGAACAGTAAACTTTTTTGGCTCTGCAAGGAATGTTACAGATTCCGCAACGACATCCGCATCCTGTATGGCCTCATTGAAAATGCCTGTTGGCATATTTATGCTTACCGGAAATTTCAAGTCAGGAATTTTCTGCTCTTTCTCCTCCAAATCTATCAGCGGCAGGTTAAAAGTCCTTGTTGTTGTGCCTTTCAGCTGTATTTTAAGCTTGTTTTCCTGGCCAAGTTCCAGCGTAATCATATCATTAGAGTTCGCTCTGCGCAATATCTGCTTCAAGTTGCTCAGGTTTATTGCTATCTGGGCATCGTTCTTGACATCATATTCTGTAAAAGTGCTGCTTAAAAGCTTGAAAAGAACCATGGCAACATTCGCAGGGTCCATGGCAACCAGCTCTATGGCGTCCTTAGTAATCTTGAACCTGGCTTCATTAACCAGATCAGAAATTATGGTTATGCTTTCCTTTAGATATTTTGGCTCGGCCAAAGTAAGTTTCATAATTACCCCCCAAACTGAGAAAATGCGCTATATTTATATTTTTTGTGTTTTTATTGAGAGGCGCTGTGAATCTCTTATAATAAACACGCTTTTGCCGGTTTCATAGCCCATTTCCATAGCAAGCGAGGCTAGGGCTTTCTTCATCTCAGCATTTCCATGCGCAGGTATTATGTTCCTTGGCTTCAGCATCCCTATCATTTCCCTCAAATCCTCCCTGGCGGCATGCCCTGACTCATGTATATCCTTAAAGATCCTGATGTGAAGGCTTTTCAGATTTTCCTCAAGGTTTTTCCTGTTTTCTATGTTTGTAGGTGTTGGTATTACTTTGCAGGAAAATATGACATGGTCGTTTTCTCGCAGGGCAAAAGGAAACTCCCTGTTTGCTATTTTCGCCAAAACAGCTTTTGGCTCGCCCTGATGGCCTGTCGCAACAATCAGGTATTTTTCCATCTCATTGCTTATCTTACTCAATTTTCTTTTTATCTGCCTGCTGTACTTTACAAGCTCAACATCTTTTGTAAAGCTGATAATGCCGATGTTTTCGCCTGCCTTGACGTATTTTGACAGCGACCTTCCAAGGAAAAGCATTTTCCTGTTCAGTTTTTTCCCGAAATCTATTATTGACTTCAGCCTTGCCAAATGCGATGAAAATGTAGTTACAATAATTGCATTATTCTTGGAGTCAACGCCCAATAAAATGTCTTTCAGCATCTCCCTTGCAACCATCTCAGAAGGCGTTTTTCTCGCGTCATCAGCGTAAGTGGATTCAACAATCAAAGCCAGGACATTTTCCTTGCCCAATTCTTTAAGCCTTTTGAAATTCGGCTTTTTCCCCAATACCGGGTGCAGGTCAAATTTAAAGTCATTTGCGTAAACCAGGATTCCGTATTTTGTATGCAATGCAACAATGACTGTCTGCGGTATCGAATGGGTTACATGTATAAACTCAATTTTTATCTTATCCGACAGCTTATAAGAGGAATTTGAGTTCAGCACCCTTATCCTGTTTTTTATCTTAATCTTTTCCTCTTTTAATATCTCATTTATGACAGAGACTGTATAGGGCGTCCCTATGACCTGCGCCTTGAAATAACTGGCTAGATAAGGCACGGCGCCAACATGGTCAAGATGAGCATGCCCTATGATTATCGCTTTGACATTGTCTTTCCAGTCTTTTATGGACTCTATGTCCGGGGCTGCATGAGCTTTCATCAGCTGCTTTCCGCTTAGATTGACAATATCCTCATCCTGCGTGAACTTAATGTAATTCTCAAGGTGCAGGCCCAAATCAAGAATTATAACCTCGTTATCGACCTTAACGGCTGTGCAGTTCTTTCCAACCTCGTTATAGCCTCCAACAGCGCAGATTTCAATCATTTTTTGCAGAGAAAAGAATTAATTTATAAACTTTTACTTAACCTCAAGCACAGCGCACCATTCATCCTCGTAAACAGCCTTGTAGTTTTTCCTGTTTTTCACAATATAATTGAAAAGCTGCACATCCTGCTTTAATTTTCCGGAAATCAAATAATCCGGATTATAATCTTCAATGATATAATCAGCATCGCTTTTTAAAGTGCCCTGCAGAATTCCTATGTACCTCTCAAATTCTTCTGCATCGTAAAGATAAGAGTATGTCAAATCTAGGCCGTGGGTGTACCTTAAATCAGAATTTTTGAAAAAAAGGTAAGTGAAAGTGTATGCATTATTGAAAACCAAGGAATTTTTTGAGACATTGTGCATCATCCATTCCGCGCATTTTTCATAATCATATAAAAAAGTGTTATTGGCAATCTCTTCCCTTGCAAGAATGAAATTAACTGATATAATGATGATTAATGACGCCAAAGCAGCCTTTTTCATTAAATCAAGGTATTTTACATCAATATTTCCTGAATAATCCTTAAAAAAGAAAGCTAGTGACAAAATTGCAAATGGAATAAGGTACTCGTGCATCCTTCTTGTTTTTATCGTGTAAATTAAAAAGAACAAAGCCAGGAAAAGATAAAATGCCTTATTTCTGTCAATTTTCTTATTTTTAATTAAAATAAATAATGAGGCAATCAAATAAAACAAAATCAAAATATTGTTTTTTACAAATTCAATAAAAGTCCAGGGCTTCCATTCAACATTGTACAGATTAGACAATAAATTCACTTTGAATACCTGGGCGTATAAGAATGGGATATTTCCCGGAAAATAGGGGTTTATAACCAGCCCCAGCAGGGCCCCTAAAAAAGAATACAATATAATCTTATAATCAAATTTTCTCGAAAAGATTCTCTCAATTATTATGTAAACTAAAACAATAAATAATTGGATTATAAATCCGCTGTAAAGCCAGACAAAAGCAAAAGAGATTATGCCCAAAAACAGGTATTTTCTATTCTGGAGAAAATGAATTGTAAGGATTATTAACGCAATTGCCAATGGGAGCTGCCTCGTTTCCATAAACCTATACATTAAATTTGCAGAAGAAAACAGATAAAGCAAAGCCCAAAAAAATGCATATTTGATATCATTCTTTAATAAAAAGAAATAAAAAACTGTAAAACAAATTGCAGCAAATAAGATTGAAGCTATTTTTGCGCCAAATTCTAGGTCGAAAAAAGTAAATGGAATCAGAAAAACCCTGAAAAGAAATTGGGTGTCAGAATAACTTTCTGCCAGAATTGTATGCCCTGCCCATGGAAACTCCTTAATCAAGCCTTCTTTTTTAATTATGTCAGCAGCCTTTATATTAAAGTAGCCATCAAAGCCTATTATATGGGGAACTGTAAATTGTATTATGCTTAAAAGCATAAAAAAGATGAAAAAAGCAGTTACTATCCTTTTATACAGCATAAGCAAGGAATATTATTGAGAATATAAATAAATTATGAAAAAGTGCGGGGAGCAGGATTCGAACCTGCGAAGGCACTAAGCCAATAGATGGCTCATAAGTACTTCATCAGCCTTTTGGACTTCATTACTTTACCAAACTTGAGTGTGGATGTCTAGCACCTTGCCAAACTCTATCCCGTTTGGCCGCTCCGGCATCCCCGCAGTGAGATTAACAGCTGGATTGAGGAAATTCCGTTTTCCGCTGCCAACATACACAAAGTATAAGAATTTTATTTAAAAAGATTACGAAAGAATTGATAAAAAATGTTTTACCTTGACAAAGCCCATGAGTAATGCCGCTATGCCTATCAGCAGAATTAAGTGCGTACCACCCTGCTGCAGATCCTGTCAAAATGTATGCCGAATATTGCCAGTTCAACTGCTATTGGAAAAGCCTTTGTCTTTGTAAATATAGTTTTCATAATAAGTTTCCAGTATAGCAGCCTGGATTTTGACAGTATGCCAATAATCCAGATGCTTCTCATAAATGCCCTAAGGTCTTCAGCAGAGATTCTGCTCCTAACCGTTGGCTTGTAGTATTTCACAAATTCCTCTATCCTTTTATAATATTGTTTCGGGGAATATATAGTTGAAAGTATCTTTTTGTAGCCATCAACAAGCTTCTCCTTTCCTATTTTTGGAATAAAGTTGATTGTCCCGTCTGTATTCTCGCCGCTGGTATCGCTTACCAGCCTGCCCTCTGCCTTGAGCCTATACCAAAGCCTTGTTTGCGGCAGCGCATTTAACAAGCCAACCATTGCCGTAACAACGCCTATCTCCTGTATAAACTTTATCTGGGTTTCAAATATGCTCTCTGTATCACTGTCAAATCCGACAATAAAGCCGCCCATCACCTGCATGCCGTTTTGGTGTATTATCCTTACTGTATCAGTGATATTTCTTTTTACATTCTGCAATTTGCCGCATTCTTTCAGGCTTTCCACATTTGGCGTCTCAATGCCCAGAAATACCTTGTGGAAATTGGCCAGGCTCATCATTTGCATCAGCTCATTGTCATCAGCAAGGTTTGTGCTCGCTTCAGTGAAAAACTTGAACGGATAATTGCGCTCTTTTTGCCATTTAATGAGATAAGGAAGCATTTGCTTTACATTCGTCTTGTTCCCGATAAAATTATCATCTACGATGAACACAGAGCCGCGCCACCCGACATCATAGAGAGACTGCAGCTCATTTGTCAGCTGCTCCGGTTTTTTCGTTCTTGGAATTCTGCCGTTCATGACAATAATATCGCAAAAATCGCAGTTGAAAGGGCAGCCCCTTGAGTATTGGACAGCCATTGCCGCGTAATTCTTTAAATCAACCAAATTCCATAGCGGAACCGGAGTTTTTGTTACATCAGGCCTTTCAGTGGAAGTGTAAATCGGCTTGGGAATCCCGTTTTTCAGGTCCTCAAGGTAAAGAGGCAAAGTAATCTCGGCTTCATTAAGCACAAAATGGTCTACACCCTCAAATTTTTCTTGATGGGTCGTAAACAGAGGACCGCCTGCAACTACTGTCCTGCCAAGAGTCTTGCACCTTCTTATAATATCCTGCGCGCTGGCTTTCTGCACAAGCATCCCGCTGATAAAAACCAAATCAGCCCATAATATATCTTTATCATCCAAATCATTCGTGTTTGCGTCTATAAGCTTCTTGTTCCAATCCTCGGGCAGCATAGAAGCCAATGTCAATAGCCCAAGCGGCGGAAAAGCAGCTTTTTTTGATATGAACCTCAGAACATGCTTGAAGCTCCAGAAAGTATCAGGATATTCTGGATAAATAAGGAGTATATTCATGAAATAAGCCTCATAAGCCCATCCATATCCTTAGTTTATAAAACTTGCTCTTTTATTGCAATATTCTTTAAAATATAAACTAGAGAAAAAATCATTTCAAGGCGCTGAGCTTGCTTTCTATCGCGCTCAACTCAGCTTCCAACTTTTCAAGCTCAGAAACAGGCCTTCTCACCTTATCAATTGCCTCTTTTTTTACCTCTGTTTTTTGCGCCTCGGCTTTTTTGCCAGCATGCCTCTTCTTTTTTGGCTTCTTGAAGCTCTCAACTGCTATTCTCAGCTTGGTTTCGGGCAAAGCAGCCTTCAGCCTTGAAGCAACCCCGGCCAGCTCTTTAATATCATCCCTTAATTTACTTATGTTTCTGGCCTTTTCTTCCCTTATCTCCTTGAATTTTTCAAATCTTCTGAGGCTTTCTACTACCTCCTTTAGCGATTCAAGAAGGTTCTTCTTCACTTCTTCAGGTTCCCTAACCCCCACAAAAAAAATATTGGATTCTTCCTTCATTTTCAAAACGAACTTTCCGGCTCCAGCAATACCCTGTCAATATTCTCGATCTTTCTCTCGATCTCCTGCATTGTTGACTGCCAAAGCTCCAGTTCAGAATCCTCCTCGTTCTTCAGCTCATTCAGGTTTCCCAAAGTCTCCTTTGCCTCATTCAATTTGTTTTTTATAAGCTCCAGCATCCCTATTACATCCTTGTACTCTTCAAGCCTGACAAAAACCGGCGCTCCGCTTTTTTCTTTCATATCAACCACCTTTGAATAAAGTTTTATCGATAAATATCACCTTCTTCTGCAGGTCTTCCATGGTTTTTTGCCATTTGGTGAATTCTTTGTCATGGACATCTTTCCTGTGCTGCAGTTTCACCAGGGTTTCATCGGCATTTTTCAGGTCATTTTTGATGACACTCATGCTCTTTCTTATACCCCTGAACGTGCCCAATTTTATGTAGATAGGCTTTGCGGAAACCGCTTCATGCCTTAAAATGGATTTTTCTTCCATGACCGCAGCCTTTTCCATCCTCTCAAAAGGCATTTTCCTTGCTGTGAGCATGGGTGCTCGTTTCGGAATAACTGGCTTTTCCTCAAATCGAGGCATTTCCTCTGGCAGCTCTTCTGGAACCTCTTCAGGCATTTCCTCGTTGATTTCAGGCTCAATTTCCTCGTCCATGCCGAATTCGGGCATTTTTTCCTCATTCTTAGAAAAATCAAACTTAGGCATTGGCGGCAGCTCTTTTGCCACAGGAGGCGGCGGAGGTATGTCCAAATCATCAAAAGGCATCTCGAGCTTCTCCCCCCTAGATTTTTTTAAGAACTTTAAAAACCCCAAACCAAACCACCTTTTTGTTTTAAACTACCTATTTATTAAAAACTTTTAGTAGCATTATAAAATAGTAAAAATATTTATATGGTCTCAATATGGAAAATAACCTTTTAATAAAGAATAAATACAGATTATTCCAAAAGCTGAAAAATGAATAAAATTATTTTTGTTATTGTCTTTATTTTTTTAATTAAGGTTTCTTATGCAAATGTTATAATCAATGAGATAATGGCGGATCCTATTGATGATGAAGACTTAAATGAATGGCTGGAAATCTATAATAATGGCAGCATTGCTGTAAATGTGAGTGGTTGGCTTATAGGGGGAGATAATGATAACAAAAGCATTGAGGGCGGTCTTTACAATGGAGAAGGAACAATAATACCATCCAACGGTTTTGCAATAATAACTGATGATGAAACACGAGTTTATAATAATTTCAATGTAAGCGATGGTGCCATAAGACTTTACCTTAATGGTAGCACAATAACAGAAAATGGCTTAAAAAATGATGGAGGCGATACTATTTACCTTTATGACAATAATAAAAACCTAATTGACAAAGTTACTTATAATAGCACAACAGAAGATTTAAGCTGGGCTTTTGTCAATGGCTCCTTTTTTCTTTCATCTCCCACATCCGGCTTTAATAATAATGGAAGCATTCTGGCTGAAGGAGGCTGTGATTTCCAGGTGGAGTTTATCCTTGCCTCAGATGTTTTTGAAAATTCTTCTGCGTTTAACTTTAAGGTAAGGGTCTCAAAAGTAAAGGGAACAACAACAAATGTTACTGCAAAGGCATCCATAAAAGACTTATTTGGAACATTAATAAAAGAATACAGCCCATTTACCAATGAAAGCATTACAAGGCAGCAAACATCAGCCGAATTTACTCCAAACCTTGATGAGGGCAAATCCTATGAAATGAACGCAAATATAACAACGCAATGCACTGACAGCAGCCCGGATAATAATTTTGATACGAGGATTATAACCATAAAAGGTGCTCCATTGCCCAAAGAATCCTCGCTTTCTATAGAAAGCATTCAGGATTTAGGCACAGATAAAAAAGCAAAATTCGGGCAAATAATAAGGGTAAGGGCAAATGTTTACAAAGGAGATACAGCAAAAAATTCTGTTGTATTATGGATTGAGGATAACAAGGGCGGCAGGCTAAGCAAGGAGTCAAGAATAAGCATGCCTGAGAAATTCACAAGCAATTCCTTTACAGTCCCGATACAGATAAAGCCAAACTGCAACAATGAATTTGATGATGATGAATACACAATAAGGATTGAGGGCTTGGATGCCGAGGACGAAGAGGAAATTGAAGTTGAAGGCATAGACACAACAATCTGCAGGGAAATAAAGGTTGAGGCAAAAGCAAAAACAACTTCCTCAAAAAGCTTTAATTATGAAATAATTGAGATGCCCGAAAGCATTAATGCTGGTGAAAAATTTGAGGTCATAGTGAGATTGGACAACAATCAGGATGTTGGCATTCCAATAAAAATATGGAGCTATGTTTATCGCGGCTCAAAATCGTATTCTGGCGACAGAGAGGAAAACAAAAAAGAGTTTCTGCTCAAGGCAAGAATCTCCGATATAGTTGAATTAAGCAACATTGTTCCGGCAGCGGAAGATGGTGATTATAAATTAAAAGTTGTCATAAACAAAGACAGCCAGAAAACAAACAATGAGATAACTGAAGACATTAAAATAACAAATAAAAAAACTGGTTTGAAGAATAAATCTGATGCGAATAAAAATGGTAATTTGGAAAAAAACAAAATAACGCAGAATGCAATTAAAAATGCTGTCTCCTACGAGTCATCAACTGAAAAGGCAAAGGAACTTATCCTTATTTCTTTAATGGTTTTGTCTGTCATTTTGAATGTGATTCTGATTTGGAGAAGGTGAAAGGAAATATTTTTAAATAACTCTTTAAAATAGACTATTAGGGGTCGGTAAACGAAATTTGAGTAGGGTATATTTGATGACTAAAGAAAAAAAAGTTAAAGTAGAAGCAGAAATTATCACAAGAAAAAATGTTTCAAGTGGCATAGGCAAAGGTTTTGGTATAACTGTCGGTATCTTTCTAGCTTTAATTGTTATTGCTGTGAGTTGTAGTATCTTAATTTCAAGTAACGCAGACAAAATAGAAAGACAGTCAAGTCAAAAAGTTCAAGAATTTGAGCAAGAAGTGGGAAAAGAAGTACAAAGATTAGAGAAACAAATAGAAGAACAAAGAGAACAAATCCTCGATGAAGTGTTACCTTCAGATGAAAGAGCAAAGAAAAAAGAAGAGGAATTTAAATTTAAACCAGATAGTATCGTAAATATGCAGAATGGTATATCGCTTTCTCTCGATGATTTAAAATATGAAATAAAAGGAGAAAATTGGGGTAAAATAACGGAATTAACTGTTACTGTATTAAATAATGGCAATAATGCCTTTGAACCTAAAATATTGGTTTTGCTTTATGATAAAAAAGATCCTAAAGAAGAATGGGGTAAGATAAAAGCAGAAATTGAATTTGACATTTTCGGATTTGATGTAGGGCAACATATAACAAAAAAAGCTATTACAGATATAGCATTTAACGATCTTAATCTAACTAAAAAACTTCAATTGATGTTAGTTGATGCTTATGATTGGAGCAATAGACCCATAGTTGTTGTTGAAAAAGAATTTATAGCAAAGTAAAACTAAAAAAATAAATCAAACAACCAAACTTATCAAATAATAGCTAATCCCGGAAACTGTTGCTGCTGCAGGTATTGTTAAGATCCATGCGTAAACTATTTTTCTTGCAAGGTTCCATCTTACTGCGCTTAACCTTCTTGTTGCCCCAACTCCGGTTATCGAGCCTGCAATTACATGGGTTGTGCTTACAGGGATTCCAGTTGAGCTTGTAAAGGCAAGAACCAAAGCCCCGGCGCTTTCAGCGCAGAAGCCATGCACTGGCCTTAGCTTTGTAAGCCTCATGCCCATTGTCTTTATGACCTTCCATCCGCCTGCAAATGTGCCAAGCGAAATAACAATGTAGGAAGCGTAAATAACCCACACAGGAACAAAGAACTCGCTGCCAAGAAAGCCCGAGCTGAACAGCAAAACAGCTATTATCCCCATCGTCTTCTGGGCGTCGTTTGCGCCATGGGTTATGGCATAAGAGGATGCAGAGATTAACTGCAGTTTTTTAAAATACTTGTTTATTTTACTAGGATTTGTTTTCCTGAAAATCCACATTATTAATGTAAAAAAGATAAAGCCACCTGCCATTCCAAGCAAAGGCGCAAAAACAATAAAAATAAGGACTTTTGTTATCCCTGAAAATATCAAAGATGAAGTCCCTGCTTTAACCAAAGCTGCACCGACAAAGCCGCCAATCAAAGCGTGCGATGCGGAGACAGGAAGCCCTTTATATGTCGTAAAATAAACCCAGAAAATAGACCCTACCAGGCCGCCAAGTATGACATAGACATCAACTACTGCAGGATTCACAAGGCCTTTTGCTATTGTGTTTGCAACCGCAACCCCGAAGAAAAAAACACCTGCAAAATTTCCAAAAGCTGCCAATAAAACGGCATTTCTCAGGCTTAAGACCTTTGTTGCAACGACTGTTGCTATCGCATTTGCAGAATCGTTCATTCCATTGCCAAAATCAAAAACCAGTGCAATTATGACTGCCAAAGCAACAAGAAAAAACAATTCAGGCATGTTTGACCACTACGCTTTCAATCACATTTGCTATATCTTCGCATTTGTCAGCTATCTGCTCCAGGAACTCATAAATCTCCTTGTATTTTATTATGTCAACGGCATTTTTTTTGTTTTTGAACAGGCTGCGCAGTGCATTATGGTAAATCTCGTCGCTTTCATTCTCAATGGCGTGCAGCCTTACATAGAACTCTTTCATATTCCTCAGCTTCTTAAGCTCAAGAATTCCGCTGTCTACCTCAATAACCGCCTTTAGAACATTTTCTGAAAGGCGCTTTACGAAAGTGTCAACTTTCTCTATGCCAAAAATCACAAACCTTCTTGACACAGAGTCAATTAAATCAGTAACATCATCCAAAAGCATAACAAGGCTGTGTATGTCTTCCTTGTCAATAGGAGTTATGAATGTCTTGTCCAGTTTTGCAAGTATGTTATGCGTTATCTCATCGCCGTTCTTTTCAAGCCTCTTTATATTTTCAGAAAAAACCAGCTTCTTCTCGTAGCTTAACTTGGGGTAGTCAACAACCAGCCTGCTGAATTCCCTTGCGCCGTTAACGGCATTTTCAGACTGCTCCTTGAGCATGTCAAAGAATTCAAGCTCCTTTGGGACAAGCCAGTGCAGTACATTAGCCATATTGAAAAGTTTCCCAGAAACATATAAATAACTTTCGCTATTTTAGCCATTTCCACAACATTTTTAAATCATATACGATACTTAAGTGCATAAAAATGGCAGAAGCAGAACAAAAAAGCGAAAAAACCCATATAAGGTGCAGGACAATAATTGAGATACTTGGGAAGCCGAAAGAGCATGTGGAAAAGACAATAAGGGCATACATAGACAAGATAAAGCAAGACCGGGAATTAATTGTGCTTAACGCCACTTTTTCCGATGCTGAGGAAAAAGACAAGCTTTGGGCTGTTTTCGCAGAGCTTGAAATGGTAATCAAGGGAGTTGACAAGCTTATAGGCTTCTGTTTCGACTATATGCCCTCTTCAATAGAAATCTTAAAGCCAGAGGAATTTGCAATGAAAGCAAAAACAATACAGGACTTCATCAATGACCTGCAGGCAAGGCTGCATGCAGTTGACATGATGGTCAAGAAGCAGAGAAATGAGAACGAATTTTTAAGAAGAAATATGAATACTTCAGTTAAAAATATTATTTTAATCTCGTTGGCAAAAAACAAGCTTGACGGGGAGCACCTGTCAAAAATAACTGGCATAAACGAAACAGAGCTTGAGCTGTTCCTGAAAAGCCTTCTTGATGAAAAAAAGATAAAGGAAGAAGACGGCGTTTACGGCCTGGCTTAAGATGGAAATCAAAAAAAGAGTAGAGGCTTTACTGTTTTCTTCAGGCAAAAGAATGAATGTAGAGGAAATTGCAAGGATATGCAATTCCAAAGCCGAAGAGGTCAAAAAAGCGCTGGCAGAGCTCAAGAAAGAATATGACGAAAAAGACACAAGCCTGGTGCTTATACAAGACGATGATTTCTGGAAATTAACTGTACATGAACAGTATTTCCCGATAGTGCAAAAAGTCGTGACTGAAACTGAGCTAAGCAAAACAATCCTGGAGACATTAGCCGTTATCGCGTTTAAGTACCCTATTCTGCAGTCAGACCTGATTAAGATAAGGACAAACAAGGCTTATGATCACTTATTGGACCTGGAGGAATCTGGATATATAACAAGGCAGAAGCATGGCAGGACAAAGCTGATAAAGCTGACAGAAAGGTTTTTTGAGTATTTTGACCTACCTCAGGACAAATTAAGAGAGCAGTTCAAGGATTTTGGGAGCATTGCGAAGGCGATTGAAGAAAAGGAAATGGAGATTGAAAAAGCGAGGGAAGAGCAGAAAAAAACGGCTGAGGAGGCAAAAAAAGAGGACGAAAGAATGAGGCAGGCAGCAGAAAATGTCGATGAAATTGAACTTGAAACATACAATTCAGAGGAGTCAAGGAAAGAAATCGAGCAGCAGGAAAACCAGGAAACTTTTACGGAAAAAGACATCGGAAATCTGGAGGTAGTTGAGGAGGCATCAGAGGAAGAGCTTGAAAAGGAGAGGGAAAGGATAAGAAAGATTCAGGAAGAAGGTACAGAGAAAACAGAGGCTAAAAAACAGGAGATAAAGCAGAAGAAGCCAAAAAAAGAGGAAAAGAAAAGCCAGGGAATCAAATTAACGAAGGACATGGAAAAGGAAGTGGACAAAAGAGTTGAGGAAATCCTGCATCCAGAAGAAGAGGATGAAGAATCTGGCATTGGGGAGATAAAACCCGAAATCAGAGAAAATCAGTCTAAAGGAAAAGCGCCGGAAGATGAAGAGCCAAAAGACTTGCTTGAAGCTGAAATGGAAGAAGAAAAAGAAAGAGAAGAAGAAAAATAGCAAAGTTTCAATAATATATTAAAATCAATTAAAAAATTAAAATAATAAATCAAATAAAAAACCAATAAAATAAACTAAAATGATATTGCTTTTGAAATGCCCAAAATGCAGCAACCAGATGAAATACCAAAGCCAGAATATGATACTTACTGGCAAAAGGAAAAGATGCGTTTATTGCGGAAAAACATATAATGTTAGAAACAGCATAATTGAAAAAATTTAAGTTATGTAATCTTGTACTTCTTTATATTTAGGCAAATGTTTTTTCCTCCTTTCTTATACTCTTCATGAGTCAATTTGATTATTTTCATTGCATCTTCAGGATTTTTTGCGAAGAATAGCAGATTAAAGTCCTTCTTGTCAATCAATCCATTTTCTAATGGCCATTTTCTTATCCATTTCAATAAGTCTAACCACATTTCTCCAAGCAGAATTACTGGAATGTCGCATATATGCTTTACCTGCACCAACTGCCATGTATAAAAAAATTCAAGCATTGTTCCAACTCCGCCTGGAGCAACTACAACAGCATTTGAAAGCTGCATGAAATTGTCCAGCCTTTCAGAAAATCGCGAAAATTCTTTTTTAATGTCAAGATGCCCATTGAATTTTTGCTCCATTGGAAGCTTTATGTTTAATCCGATTGAATGCACCTTCCTATTTTTCCTTCCTGCATGATGGCCGCTGCTTGCAGCAGCCATTAAACCTTGGCCTCCGCCAGTAACAATGTCAATGTTCTCTGCTGCAACCATTTTTGCCAGCTTGTAAATCAGCTTGTATTCCAAACCATTTTTCTTTATCCTTGCAGAGCCGAAAACAGCAACACGAAAGTGTTTTTCCTTAGCCTCTTTTTTTAATTTTGATTTCATATTAGAATAGAGCACTTTGAAGTATTTAAAAGCATTGCTGAATAGTTTTAACAAGTATTAATAATTAATTTCAATATAGAAAATAATATCCGCTTATTTGAAAAATAGGTTCATAAAAAACACAATACTTATAAAGCCAAAAATATACCTGTTGTCGACGATAAAAAGATTTTTTTATGGTTTAGAATGGATGAAAAAGACAAGCATGCAAAAGAACAAAATTCTGGCTCTGGAACTGTTATAGTCCAGCGTGTTATAGAAGATGAAATGAAGCAATCTTATCTAGATTATTCTATGTCTGTTATTGTCGGAAGAGCTTTGCCAGATGCAAGAGATGGATTAAAGCCTGTTCATAGAAGAGTTCTATTCACGATGTGGGAAAATGGCTTAATGCATAACAAGCCATTTAAGAAATCAGCTAATGTTGTTGGAAACTGCATGGCAAAATACCATCCCCATGGCGATGCGGCAATTTATGACACTCTAGTAAGGCTGGCCCAGAGTTTCTCGATGAGATGCCCTTTGGTGGATGGCCAGGGAAATTTCGGCAGCATTGACGGGGACAATGCAGCAGCCATGAGATATACTGAAGCAAGATTGACAGAGCTTGCTGAAGAAATGCTGCACGATATAGACAAAAGAACCGTTAAATTCGCCCAGAATTTTGATAACAGCGCTAAAGAGCCTTCAGTCCTTCCGTCAAAATTGCCAAATTTGCTTGTGAATGGCAGCTCAGGCATAGCAGTCGGAATGGCGACAAACATTCCGCCGCACAACCTGAGGGAGGTTGTTGACGGCGTCATAAAGCAGATAGAAAACCAGAATATCAGCATAGAGGAATTGATGCAGCTGATTAAAGGCCCGGATTTTCCAACAGGCGCCTTAATCTGCGGAAATAACGGAATATTAAACGCTTACAAGACCGGAAGAGGCAAAATTGTTGTGAGGGCGAAAACAAAGGTAGAAGAAACCAGGGGCAGGCAAAGCCTTATTGTCACGGAAATACCTTATATGGTAAATAAAGCTGAAATGGTAATGCAGATTGCTGACCTTGTCAAAGACAAGAAGATAAGCGGAATTTCCGACATAAGAGACGAGTCTGACAAAGACGGGGTAAGAATTGTCGTAGAGCTCAAAAAGGAAACAAATCCTGATGTCTTGCTGAACCAGCTTTACCAGCACAGCAGGCTCCAGACAACATTCGGAGTTATAATGCTTGCCCTTGTCAATAATATCCCAAGGGTCCTCAATCTGAAAGAGCTGATTCAAAGCTATATAGAGCATAGAAAGGATGTTGTCAGAAAAAGGACTTTGTTTGACTTAAACAAGGCGCAGCAGAGCGCGCATATCCTTGAGGGCATTATAATCGCTTTGCAGAGCATTGACAATACGATAAAAATCGTGAAAGAAAGCAGAACAGTTGATGAAGCGAGAGCAGCCCTGATTTCTGGCTTCAACCTGTCCGAGCAGCAGGCAACAGCAATTTTGGAGATGCGCCTGCAAAGACTTACTTCCTTGGAGCAGGAAAAAATAAGGCAGGAGCATTCAGATCTGATAAAACTAATAGAGAAATTAAAATCCATACTTGAAAATCCACAAAAAATTCTTGATATAATCAAAAATGAGCTTCTTGAATTAAAGCAAAAATATGGCAATGAGAGAAGGACAGAACTGGCAGGTACAGAACTTACAGAGCTCGACATGGAGGATTTGGTTGAAAGCGAGGATATGGTAATAACAATAACTCATTCAGGCTATATCAAAAGGCTGCCTTTGAACACATACAGGCAGCAAAGGAGAGGGGGAAGGGGGCTGATAGCGACAACAACAAGAGAAGAGGATATTGTAAAGGACGTTTTTATAGCCAATACCCATTCTTATATACTGTTCTTCACAAACAAAGGAAAGGTTTACTGGCTGAAGGTTTATAGCCTGCCGGAAGCAAGCAGGCAGGCAATGGGGAAAGCCATAATAAACCTGCTCAGCCTCGAAGAGAATGAAAAAGTGACTGCATACATACCTGTAAAAAGTTTTGATTCTGAAAATTATCTTGTTATGACAACAAAAAAAGGCATTGTCAAAAAAACGAATTCAGCAGCCTACAGCAGGCCAAGAAACTCCGGCATAATATCCATAAGCCTGAACCAAAATGATGAACTGATTGATGTAAGCATGACAGACGGAAGCAAGGAGATTATCCTCGCAACAAGGAAAGGAATTGCAGTGAGGTTCAATGAGAATGATGCAAGGCCTATCGGAAGATCAGCGCAGGGCGTCAGGGGAATAAGGCTGAAGGAGAATGATGAGGTAGTGGGAATGGTTGTTGCTGACGATGAAAAAACACTGCTTACTGTGACAGAAAATGGCTACGGGAAAAGAACAAAAGTTTCTGATTACAGGCTGATAAGCAGGGGAGGCTTAGGCGTCAGGAACATAATCTGCTCGGAAAGAAACGGCAATGTAGTTTCAATAAGCTCTGTTACAGATGATGATGAGATAATCCTTATAAGCAAAAACGGGATTGTTATAAGGATGCCCGTAAAGCAGATTTCCATAATAGGAAGAAATACACAGGGCGTCAGATTAATGAAGCTGGAGCAAAACGACAAGGTTGTCGGAGTCGCAAAAATAATCAATGATTAGCTTTTTTCTTTGTCCCGTTATTACCAACAAAAAACACTGAAAACTTTATTGTAATCGTTGACAGGGCTATGGAATAAAGCATAAAAGCCAGCACTATGTTCAAAATCATCTGCATGCCTTCTATGCCCAAATTTGCGAGCGAGAATGCAACAACAGCGACTGCTATGCCCTTCTGCACATTTAAGGCCATAAACAGCTTTTCTTTAAAATTAAATTTAAGCGCCCTTAAGGAAACCTCTATTGCAAAATACCTTATGATGGTGTAGGCTATGAATAATGCAAGGGATTTTATGAGGAAGTCCAGTGAAAGAGGCATTTTTATTATCAACCCTATCAGTATAAAAACCAGTATTTCCAGGGAATTGGAAAAAACAAGCGAGAATTCCTGAAGCTGGAGCTTTTGTTTTAGATAGACATTGCCAAAAAGCAATCCCATTGAGGTAACTGCAAGAACGCCATTTCCTTTAAGGTTTTCGGCGATTATATATGTAAGCAACGCAGCTGTTATCATAGCCAGCGGAGACAAAACCTTGGAATACTCCTTTTTCATAAATTTAAACATGACAAGCCCGATTAGGATTCCGGAGCCTATTCCGACGACAAACTGCTGCAGAAAAGGCGCAATCTGCCCTATGAATTCCGGCAAAATAAAGCTGTTTTTCAGGCTGTTCTTGAGGTCCAGAATGATAAAAGGCAGCAATACAACCAATGGAGTATTCAACAGGGCTTCTATCTTCAAAAAATCAAAGATGCGGGCTTTTGCATTCCCAAGCATGGATAAAACTGCTCCGGGGTCTGTACCCGACATCAATGCTGAAAAGAGCAGCGCAAGGAAAATGGACTTAACATCAAAAATCAGCAAAAGGAATATGCTCAAAAAAACCATGTTGAGCACCAAAAAGGTAATTGAAAGCCCCAAGGTGTTTAATGACAACCTGTCAAGCCTTCTTAGGCTGAACCTTGAAGAGCTGTCAAATACTATCATCACCAAAGCCAGTATGCTTATGGCGCTCAAAAATATATCAGGAAACGATATTAGCGGGGCGTTATTGTAGTTTATATTGCTTAAAACAATCCCGGCTAAAATCAGCATCAGGGCATTAGGCAGCCCCAATTTCCGGCTTAGTATGGATATCAAAATCCCGGCAAGCAGTATAACCGCAAGATACGTGAGAAACAACAAGACACCTGCCATAAAGCACCTCTTTTGCTTTTAATGCCAAAACCTAATATTTATAGTTATCGCTTGAAAAACAAAACTTTTTATATTCAGCATTTTTATTTTTCTATATGAAACAGCTGCTTTCAGAAGTGATAGAAGCGATAAAGCCTGATGAGAAATACCAAAAAGAGATACTGGGCAAGGCAAACGATATCATCAGGAAAATAAACAAAAACCTCAGAGATGCAAAAGCTATTTTAGGCGGCTCCGGAGCCAAGGAGACGTGGCTTAAGACATTCGATGCCGACATATTTGTAAAGTTTAATTATCCCAAATACGAGGATAAGAGCGATGAGCTTTCAGGAGTTCTGGAAAAAGCCTTAAAAAAAATTTACCCGAAAATTGCAAGGCTTCACGGCTCAAGGGATTATTTCCAGATAAAGGATGGTAAATTCACCTTTGAAATAATCCCCATACTGGACATAAGGAAAGCCGAAGAGGCAAAGAACATAACCGATGTAAGCCCATTGCATTCAAAATTCGTCTTAAAGCACAAGAAAATGGCGGATGAGATAAGGCTTACAAAGCAATTCTGCAAAGCAAATAATATTTATGGGGCTGAAAGCTATATGAGGGGCTTCTCAGGATATATATGCGAAATCCTGACAATTCACTACGGCTCATTTTTAAGCCTTGTTAAGAATGCGGCAAAATGGAAGGATAAGGTTGTTATTGACATTAAAAAATACTATAAAGCCCGGGACATTTTTAAAGAGATGAACAAATCCAAATTAGCCTCTCCTTTGGTGGTAATAGACCCGGTGCAAAAAGACAGGAATGCGGCAGCAGCGTTAAGCATGGAAAAATTTTATCTGTTCAAGAAAAAGTCAACAGAGTTCATTAAAAGCCCCTCAAAAGAATTCTTCGAGATCAGGGAATTTAACATAAGCATCCTGAAAGAAAAATTCAGGAAAGAAAAGCTAATCCTGCTTGAAGTCTTTCCTTTGAAAAGGAAAGAGGACATATCCGGGGCAAAACTGCTTAAAGCCTTCGAATTCCTGAAAAAAGAACTAGGCAAAAATGACTTTGGAATCATAGAAAGCAACTGGCATTGGGATAAAAAAGCTGCTTATTTCTATTTTGCATTTGAAAATAGGTTATTGCCGGAAACGAAAGAAATAGCAGGGCCTCCTGTGAGGATAAAATTTCATTACGATAAATTCATGAAAAAGCACAAAAAGACAATGGTAAGAGGAAACAGGGTTTTTGCCATTGCCAAGAGAAATTTCAGGGACTCTGAAAAACTTATCAGAGTGTTGATAAGTGGCAATTACCTGAAGAATTATGTTAAAAAAATAAAAATAGCTTGATAAGATGCAGGCGGTAATTCTGGCGGCAGGGAAATCAACGAGAACATATCCGTTGACTTTAACAAAGCCGAAGCCTTTGCTGAAGGCTGCAAACAGGACCCTGCTTGAGCACAATTTAGACAGCCTAAAAGGCTTTGCAGATGAGATAATAATCATTGTTGGCTATAAGGGCGGCATGATCAGGGATTTTTTGAAAGACAAGTACAAAAACACCAAAATAATATTTGTTGAGCAGAAGGAGCAATTTGGAACTGGGCATGCCCTGCTTTTGGCGGAAAAATACATCAAAGGCGGATTCATATTTATGTTTGGTGATGATATTTATGATAAAGATGATGTGAAAAGAGTCACTAGGCATAAATACTCCATTTTGACTTCAAAAGTAAAAAACCCGGAATTGTTCGGGGTCATAGTGCAAAATAATAATATCGTTGCCAATATTATAGAAAAGCCTAAATTGTTTGTTTCAGATATTATAAGCTGCGGGCTTTTTTCCTTAGATAAAAAAATATTCTCTATGCTAAAGAAAATAAAAAAATCCAAGAGGGGAGAGTACGAGATGACTGATGCAGTAAGGCAGCTTGCCGCGGAGGAGAGCATTTACTGCGTTAAAGCCAAGCGCTGGCTCCCAATAGGCTATCCATGGGATTTATTGAAAGCTGATGATATTTTAAGAAACAAAAAAAACCTTATTGGGAAAAACACAAAAATTGAAGGCAAAGTGGAGAATTCTTCTGTAGGTGATAATTGCATTATTAAAGGAAAAGTGAAAAATTCGATGATAATGGATAATACCACCATAGAAAAAGATTCCGTTGTCGAGGATTCTATCATAGGAGAAAATGTCTATTTCAAAGGCGCTGCGAAATCTGGGAGAAACATAAATTCAATGGTGAAGGAAAAGCCGGTTTTAGCTGAAAGATTGGGAGCAATAATAGCGGACAAAGTTGCTGCGGAAGATGTTTTTATAAAGCCCGGCTGCAAAATATGGCCCAATAAAAAGATCAGCGGAGAAATAAATAACGATGTAGAATGAGGCAGTTTGCATAATGGTCAAAATCGGCAAAAAAAAAGAAAGGATATTGATAATTGCTGCGGCATTGTTTTTATTGCTAATATCCTTTTTTATTAATAATAAAGCTGCATTTTTATTTGCTAATGCAAGAAATTATTTTTTTGACATTGCCCTTAACTGGATTACTAATTTTGGCAGCTTGTTTTTTGTCTTGTTTCTGATCCCAACTTTATTCTCTTTAAGGGAAAAGAAGTATAATCATGTCTTTTATCTATGGATTTCCTTCCTGTTTTCAGTCATTATTTCACTTTTATTAAAATTCATCTTTGCAAGCCCTAGACCACTGGAGGGAAATTTTATCGGAATCTTAAATTACTCATTCCCTAGCATGCACGCATTGGTTGCGTTTGCCGCCCTGCCGATTCTGGACAAAGAATTCAGAAAATTAAGGGTTTTCTGGATATTGTTTGCGTTTTTTGTCGCAGTAAGCAGGCTGTATTTTAATTATCATTACCTGAGCGATGTTGTCGGAGGTGCTTTTATCGGGTATGCGGCGGGATTAATGTTCCTTAATTTAGAACAAAAATATAATATTTTTAAAAAAGTTTATAAAAAATGAACAATCTTGAGTTCAAAAGGCAATCATTCCATTTTCTATTCGGCATTTTTATAGTTATTTTGCTGATGTATGGCCTTATTGACAAATGGATCCTGCTTTATTCGGCAATTATCGGCATAATTATCTCTTTCTTGAGCACCAGGATAAAAATACCTGTTATCAGCTGGTTTTTGCAGAATTTTGAAAGAAGCGAAGATATGGAAAAATTTCCCGGAAAAGGAGCCATCAGCTACCTTATTGGGGCTTTTCTGGCTGCTTTATTTTTTCCCATGGATATTGCGATGCCTTCCATTCTTATACTGGCTTTTGGGGATTCTGTAAGCCGTCTCTTTGGCATTCATTACGGGAAAAGGAAGCATCTGCTTAATGGCGATAAATTCATTGAAGGAAGCGTTGCAGGATTTATAGCTGCTTTTATAGGCGCTTTGATTTTTTTGCCGTGGCACGAGGCACTATTTGCTTCATTGGTAGCTATGGTCGTTGAATCTATTGAATTAAAACTAGGCAGAACCCAAATTGATGATAATGTTGTTATTCCTTTGGTGGCTGGAATAGCAATCTGGGTTGTTAGGCTGTTTTGAAATAATCTGCAAAACCCCAACCTTTTTAAATTCTCAAGCTTTACCATTGTGCTTTTAAAATGACTGATGAAGAATTCAAGAGAATATTGCTGGAAGACAAAGACCCTTTTATAGACATTCTGGGACAGAATGAGGCAAAAAAGGCGATGAAATCTGCTTTGCTTAGCAGCAGGCATATTATTTTGGTTGGAGCTCCTGGCATTGGAAAAACAACCTTGGCGAAAAACATTGCGAAATTACTGCCTCAAAAAGGAAAAAATAATACCCCGTTTGTGAGAATCCAGGGAAGCCCGGATTTGACTGTAGAAGATTTGCTTGGGGACATAGACCCGATAAAAGCCCTGAAATTCGGGCCTTTGAGCATAGAGGCATTTACAAAAGGAAAAATCTTCAAGGCCGACAAAGGCATTTTGTTTTTTGATGAGCTAAACAGGTGCCCTGAAAAGCTGCAGAATGCACTATTGCAGGTTCTTGAGGAAAGAAAAGCCACTATTGGCAGCTATGATGTTGATTTTGAGATTAATTTTATTTTTATAGGCACAATGAACCCCGAGGATGCCTCAACTGAGAAATTAAGCGATGTGCTGCTTGACAGGTTCGACCTTGTTTATATGCATTACCCGGAAACATTGCAGCTTGAAAAGGAAATAGTAAGGCTAAAAGGCAAAAAATTAGCCGAAATAAGCGATAAATTGCTTACCTTAATTGTTTATTTTGTAAGGCTGCTTAGAGAAGATAAAAATTTGGAAAAAAAGCCAAGCGTAAGGGCTTCTTTGGGGCTGTATGAAAGGGCCCAGGCAAATGCACTTCTAAGCGGCAGGAAAGAGGCTAATTTTGATGACATAAAGGAAGTAATAATCTCCGTCTTAAGCCATAGGATAAGGCTGAAGCCTTCCATCAAATATCTGCAAAGCCCTGAAGACTACATAAGGCAGAAATTCGAGAAGAATATTGCTGAGGAAAAGCGGGAAGAAGAGCTTGGAAAGGGTGGTTTCCTTTGACACAAGCGTCAAATTAAAAGACACCAAGAAAATTGAGGAATTGGCCGGCAAGCTTAAGAACCAGGCAGAAGAAGAAAAGCTTATGCATTCTGTTTTGGAGAATGACAAAAAAGCCATAAAGGACGGCAAAATAATAATGGAGGCCATTAACCAGGGGCTGAATTCTTTCACTCCGGATTTGATGTTCCAGCAGCTTGTAAAAAATTATTCTGTGGCAAGGCAAATTTACGGCCATTCATTGATGAAATTGATTTCAGGCTATAATCCAGATTACATTAAAAAAAACATAAACATCCCGGAATTCCAAAAGGAGCTGAAAGAAAAAATAGAGAAAAATGCCGATGAATTAAAGGAAAAAAAACTAATAACGAATGAAAATACCATTTCTGAAAAAGGCATCGAATTGGCATCTTTGGTCATGTACTTTGAAGAGCTTGACAATATAACCCCAAAGGGGCTTTTTGGGGAGAGAATCCACAAAAAGGCATTTATTTACGGCGACAAGGATGACTTCAGGAATTTCAAGTCCGGAGACAGATACAGGGATATTGCAATAAAGAAGTCAGCAAAGCTTGCAATAAGAAGGGGCCATAAAAACCTGGGCGAAAAGGACCTGAAGGTTTTTGAAAGGCAGGCAAAAGGCCAAAGCTACATTATTTATTCACTGGACGCTTCAGGCAGCATGAAAGGGGCAAAAATAGATGCGTGCAAAAGGGCAGGGATAGCATTAGCCTACAAAGCCATAAATGAAAAAGACAAAGTGGGATTGATTGTTTTCGGCTCTGAAATCAAGGAAGCTGTTGAGCCGACAAGAGATTTTAAACTGCTTTTAATGGAAATAGCAAAAATAAGGGCATCAAGGCAGACAGATATTGTCGCGACTTTGAAAAAGGCAATAGAGCTGTTTCCAAATCAGGATATTACAAAGCATTTGATCTTGATAACAGACGCTTTGCCTACAATAGGGGAAGAGCCTGAAAATGAAACTTTGAAAGAAGCTTCCATTGCAAGGAACAACGGCATTACAATCTCCTTAATAGGAATTAATCTCAATGAGAAAGGCAGAAAACTTGCTGAGAAAATAGTTGAAATAGGCCGTGGAAGGCTTTATGTCGTAAGAGATACGGAGAAAATTGACAAGATAGTTTTGGAGGATTATTACAGCCTGGATTAGTATTTGGTTTGAAGCAATAAGTCCAATCTGGTGCTTTCCTCCCCGCTCATGCGCCTATCAATCTTCTCAAATACTTCTTTGCAAAAAACTTCAACTACGCCATCACCGAATGACGCCAATATCGCCAATTCGTCCAGTCCAGCAAGACTTCTAAGCTCTTGGGGTATCTTTATGCTGCAATCTTCGGGATTATACGCAGCAGGAACGATGCCATAGCTCATAAAGCCTTTCTGCATTAGAATCTTTTTGGCAGCTTCTGCCTGCAAATCTGCTTTTTTAAAAGGCAAAATTCCCAAATAGAAATCATAGCCTTCCCTGAAGAGAACAATCCCCAAAGGAGGCATTTCTCCATCCGCTTCAAACTGCCTTAAGTGATTTCCTGCAGTAGCAATTACCCCGTTATGGCCGATTTCACAATCTGTTACTCCACCAAAACTGCTATCATACATAATGAGCGTTAATCAGGATATTTTTAAAAAGATTTCTATTTTTACCATCAATAAGTAATTGCATACACATTTAAATACTATCGAAAAATAATTTAAACAACGGAATTCCACCAGCTTAGGTGGTTTTTGATAAAATGAAAATACTTGCTTTTGTTGATACTCATACATCATTAAAGGCTCTTGAAAGGATAAGAAAGAAAGCAAAAACTGAGAAGCCGGACATAATCCTATGTGCCGGGGACATTTCAATATTTGAGCATGGCATTCAGCATTCCCTGTTTTTCCTGAATAAACTGAAAATTCCTGTTTTAATAATACAAGGGAACCATGAAAGGGAAAAGTTTATGGTGAAAGCCTGCAAGCTATTCAAAAATATTGCCTTTATCCATAAAAAATGCTATAAGAAGAATAACATTATTGTTTTAGGATATGGGGGCGGAGGTTTTGAATTGAGAGACTCAACCTTTAAAAAATTTTCAAAGAAATTCAAAAAAATAATAGCAAAAAACAAGGACAAAAAAATAATCCTTCTGCTGCACGGGCCGCCATACGGAACTAAAGTTGATAAGATTGTAGGGCAATATGCCGGAAATAAGGATGTGAGGGACTTTATTGAAAGGAATAAGATAGATTATGCCATTTGCGGGCACCTGCACGAGAATTTCGGGAAAACTGGCAAAATAAAGAAAGCGATTGTAATGAATCCAGGGCCTTATGGGAAGATTATAAAATTATAACCCCTCAAAATCCATCTTCCTTCCTTCAAAGTCTTCTTTTACCATTAAAGCTACCCTGCTTTCTTTCTTTTCATCTATTATTTTATAACTGGAGTTTTTTTCAACTTCCCTGGAGAATTCCATAATTTCCTCATGAAGCGGCATATTTGCCCTTTCCAGCCTCTCTTGGCTATGCCCGACATGCATATAGCCCTTAAGCTCAACAAACATAGGCCCGTATTCCTCAATCAATTTTGCATAGCCATTTGGATCAACAAGATTAATTCCCTTTACCAAAGTTAACCTCATTACGTTTCTATTAAACTTATTCATTAAAGATAAAGACTTATTCAATCTTTCCCATGCGTCTTTTTGGATTGGATTTGATGATTTGGAATGAATTTCCTTGTTTGGGCCGTAAACGCTGATATACAGTTGAGTTGGCTGATGCTCAAGCAGTTTTTCAACCATCTCCGGAATTGTGCCGTTTGTGACGAGAAAAGCAGTCATGCCCCTGCTTTTGATGTAGTCAATCATTTCCGGCAGCTTGGGATACATTGTGGGCTCTCCAGTAAGGCTTATGGCAAAATGCAATGGCTTTTCCATTCCCCTGAGCTTTTGCTCAACTGCCTTAGAGTTGCCTTTGAACCCCTGCAAATATTCAATATGGGCTTTGATGCAGCCATCAACAATCTCTTCAGGCTCATCAACAATGCCCTGCCATTTAGGCCACGTGTAGTCTATGTCACGCCAGCAAAACACGCAGCGATGGTTGCAGTAAAATGTAGGGCTCATCTGGATGCAGCGCCAGCTTTCAATGCCATAGAAGGTATTTTTATAGCAGACATCTTGGCCCTTTATGGCTTTTTTGCAGTATTCGCAGACCTTTATAGCGCTATGGTTGCCTACAATCCTGTAGCCTTCACTGGTTCTTTTAATGTTCTTCAATTCCTGCTGGTTTTGCTGCTCATTCAAAACAGTAAGTTGCATGATATTAAGAACAATACAAACATATATAAATTTTTACTATTATTCTAATTAATATGGAATTAAAGGCGGCATTGGACAAGCTAAAAAACGACAACGCATTCAAAAACTGGAAAAAGGAAAATGAGAATACCTTCTTTTCCTATGCCTTCAAAATCCTTAAGGAAGAAAGCTTTGGAGGATGGCAGATTGGCTTCTACAATAAGGCCAATGATAAAATAACCACATTTTCCATAAACGAAGATAAGATAGAGCTCAACCAGGAAGAAGAAGTTTTTAAAAAGCCCGATATGAAGGTAAATGAAATAAACACGGCAAAATTAAAGCTGCCTTTCGATAAAATCATTAACAAGGCAGAGTCTTTCAAGAAAAAAAAATACCCCAAGGAAATAGACGATAAGATAATCGCAATTTTGCAGAACCTGGAGCCTTTTGGCGATATCTGGAACCTGACTTACATAACAAAGACATTCAATACCCTGAACATAAAGGTCGATGCGGAAAACGGCAGGATATTGCAGCACAAGTTAAGCTCCATTTTCGATTTCAGGAAGGAATAACCTGAAGCAATCAAAATAGCTAACTTAAACTATATTTTTTAATTCAGCATTATTTATATATAAGCTTAATTAAAAAATTTTGAAATCAATTCTTAAAATGACTCTGAAAATAAAAATACAAAAACTGAACGGGATTTCTATGCCAAAGTACGCGCATGAAGGAGATGCTGGCTTTGACTTGTACGCTGCCGAAGACCATATTTTAAGCCCCATGGAAAGCAGATTAGTGGCTACCGGAATCAAGATAGAGATTCCTGACGGCTATGTGGGCCTGGTATGGGACAGGAGCGGCTTGGCTGCAAGGCATTCGCTGCATAATCTTGCAGGAGTTATAGATTCTCGCTATAGGGGCGAAATCAAAGTGGTCATGATAAACCTCGGAAAAGAAGTTTTCAAAGTGGAAAAAGGCATGCGCATCGCTCAAATGCTGATACAGCCTATTGTAAGCGCGGAGCTTGTTGAGGCAGATTCTTTAAACAAAACCAAAAGAGACGAAAAAGGCTTTGGAAGCACGGGGCTCTAAAATGAACACGAGCAAGAAAATTAGCTATAAGACAATAATGAAAAACAAGACTCTGGAAGATTTCGCAGAAGAGGAGAAAGAAATGCCTGCTGAAGAAGAATAGTTCTAACTTTTTAGTAGTTAATATAAAAAGATTTAAATATCAGTTCTCTTTTACATATGCCGGGTGGTTAATTTTGAGATTTAAGAGGGCAGATGGGGGCTTGACTGTAGTATTGGTTGTCATAATAGTAGTCATATTTCTTGGATGGCTTGCTAATCTAGGCTCGAAAGAATGCAGAAGCAATACAGACTGCGGCAATGAATTTTACTGCGGAAGCGATTTTGCATGCCACCAGATTCCAGTCATTGAAAAAACTATTGTGCAGAACAACCTTGTAGTGCCTTCTATAATAATCGGAATTGCAATTGTAATAGCTGCATTAATCCTAAGATGGAATAAATCCTCATTGAAAAACAAAATTTTTGCTAAGAAAGAAAGCACAGAGGAAGAAAGTTTTACGCAAAAATTAAAAACCCCATAGTTTTTTTATCTTAAATGGCGAAAGACTACATAAAGGAAGAAGTAAGGAAATTTCTGAATAACGAAAATGCCAAGATTGTCAAGATAAAATATGACATGAACAGGCTTAATTCTGCTTATGAATGGTCCAGGCTAAGGAACCCATTAAGGATGCTATGGACCGCTTTTATTGTCGAGGTTTGCAGGAAACTGCCTCCTTGCGAATTCAAGAACAACCTTTACAGGATGATTGGAGTTAAAATAGGGAAGGATGTTACAATAAGCCCTGATGTCATCCTTGATTGGCTATTCCCGGAGCTGATAACGATTGATGATGGAGTTTTAGTTGGAGGGGATATGATAATTGCAACCCATGAATTCATAATAGATAGGATTATGCTCGGCAGAGTTAGAATAGGAAAGCAGGCAATGCTGGCTTCTTGGGTCTGCGTCAATCCAGGGGTTGATATCGGTGAAAGAAGCATTATAGGCCTGTTCTCTTACTGCAGGGATGATGTTCCTGCCTACAGCTTTGTTGCAGGGATTCCGGCAAAAGTTATTAAGATGCTGGACAAAAAGACTTATCTGGCTGAGAGGAAGCAGCATGGCGAAGTCAGCGAAGTGATAATGTACAATTCTAAAGAGAAAAATAATTAAATAGCCTCTTTCTAATGCCTTAGCAGTTGGGGGTAAAATGTCTAAATACTGGAGAGAAGTAAGAAGGGTAATAAAACAGATTCTTAACAATAAAGATATAAGACTGGTGAATTTTGCGTATAAGGGAAATAAATCCAGCTCCCAGAATGACTGGCATAAGCTGAGAAATCCCCTAAGGATGCTTTTTACCGCTTTGATTTTTGAGATTTTGCGGAAAACACCGCCATGCAAAATCAAGAATGCAATTTACAGGATTTTTGGAGTCAGGATAGGCAAAGGCGTTTCCATAGCTTATAATGTCCTGCCGGATCCTTTGTTTCCAGAACTTTTAACAATCCAAGATGGCGTAATGATAGGCTCTGACTGCGAGCTTGCAACTCATGAATTTCTTCGCGAATCATTTTCTCTTGGCAGGACTATAATCAGGAAAAATGCGATGATTTCAGGCTACACTATAATAAGAAGAGGCGTGACAATAGGGGAAAATGCAATAACAGGAGCCATATGCTTTGTAAGCAGTGATGTTGAGGATAATATGTTTGTTGGAGGAATACCTGCAAAGCCTATAAAGAAATTAACTCCAGAGGATATGAAACTGAAGAAAGACATTGAAATCATAAAATATAAGGAATGAACTAAATCAATTTCTCTAAAAATGAAATACCTAGCAGAGATGGACAAGCTTAGCGGCTTCGAAGCCTCTATTTTCGGAGCATCCCTCACTATAGAAGTAGTAAAAAAAACAAAGTCCCTTTTTCCTGTATATATAATGGACTGGGGGTTAGTTTTAAGAAATAACAAGCATGCTGAGGAATATATACGCTCAGATTTGTTTGCTGAAGAGAGTCAAAAGCTTGTTAATTTGATTTTAAATAAAAATCTGTCATTCGATTTCTTCAAAAAGGTAAGAAAAGATGTTGATAATGGGATAAGAAAGCTGGATTATTTTTGGAAGATTAGAATGAAGAATCTCAAACAATTATCCGATAAAAGGTTTTTGGACTTGTATGGAAAATTCATCAAGGATTATGTGCATTATTTCGGAGTCGGGGCTGTAACTTATATTTATGAATCCCACCTTGCCGAGAAATTAATGTCGGAATTAAGTCCGGTAAACAAAAAGGCAGAAAGCTTCATTTTTTCCTATATTGATAGCGAAAACAAGGGCTATAAAAGCTATATGATAGAGTATGAAGATAGCCTAAGAAGACTTTCCATGAATAATAATATACCTATGTGCAATAAAATAATAAACAATTTTTTTTATATAAAGTCCAATTATCATGATTCAAAATTCCTTAACAAGAATGCAATAAAAAAGGACATGGAGTATTTGCATATTAATAAAAGAAAACATAAAACAATCCCCAAGATTGAAATTTCACAATTTATCACAAAATTAAATGAAGAGGAAAAAATAATCCTTAAAATACTTGCAAAATCCCTGCCATTGCGCGATTTAAGGAAAAGGCTGAATCAGACAGGGCAGTTTATACTGATAAGGTTCCTTGAAGAAGGCTTGAGAAGAAAGAGCCTACAGAATAAAAAGGACATTCTCCTAAGGATGTTCTGGTTTGAATTTAAGGATTTTATGAAAAACCCAAAAAAGCTTGAGAAAAAGCTTTTGAAAAGAAAAAATGTCTCAATGGGTTGGGTAAATAATAAGGTCTTTTATCTTGAAGGCATAGCAATAAAAAAAATAAGGAAAGATAGCAAAGAAATACTGAAAGGAGTTATAGCATCAAAGGGTAAATCTAAAGGCATTGTCAAAATTGTTATGGGGCAGAAGGATTTCAAAAAATTCAATAAAGGAGAAATACTTGTTTCGGAAGCCACAAGGCCTGAGTTTGTTCCTATAATGAAAAAGGCGGCTGCTGTAGTGACTGAGGAAGGCGGCATTACAAGCCACGCAGCCATAATCTCCAGGGAACTGAAAGTGCCTTGCATTGTCGGAGTAAGCCACATTACCTCTATATTAAAAGATGGAGACCTTGTAGAAGTTGATGCAAATAATGGCGTTATAAGAATACTGAGAAAATGAACTATGAAAAAATAATTAACCTGCTCAGAAATGAGAAATGGTGGATTGTCGAAGGCCCGTGCGTTTTGTCAACAGTGTACCCTCCCATCAAAGGTTTTATAGAAATGAACAGATACCTTAAAGGGTATTCTATTGGAATATTCCCATGCAAAAAAAGGTATACACTCCAGCTTCTTATGGAAAAGGAAAGCATAGAAATTGCCGATTTTTTGTATAAAAAACACTTGAAAGATAGAAAATACTTCCAAAAAAGAATAAATCTTTGGAAGGCTTACAGCAAAGCGTTGACAGATTATTGCCAAAAAATAGAAAAATCGGCTCTTAGCAAAATTTCCAATAATTCTTTGATAAGAATGTATCTGAAACTAAATGAACTATACATCAAAGAGTTTTCTATACCGCTCTGCGCAGAGGGAACTGGCATTTATGTTGATGCCAAGGTTGCGCCGGAGTTTTCAAAATATTTCAACATAAACTTAAGCATGGCGCACGATTACATTTTAATATTATCATCACCTATTGGAAGGTCATTTATAGAGGAAGAGAGAATAGGCTTTCTTAAGCTGTGCATTGCTTATTATGATAAGGAAAAGGATTTCACAAAAATGCTCAATGAGCATTCAAGAAAATATTTTTGGATAAGAAACAACTACGAGAGGACTGAAATTATATCTCCAAATGATTTTCTTATTCATGTTAAAGAGGAAACAAAAGACAGGGGCATTAATGCAATAAAAGAGGAACTGGGAAAATTACAATCAAGCATTAAAAATTTAATAAAAAAGAAAAATGCCCTAATTAAAAAACTAAGCTTGGCAAAAAAATACAAGGCATTATTTGAGTTGCTTTCCAAGCTTGTATGGCTGCAGGACCAAAGAAAGAAGAATATGCTTGTAACGACCCATTACTTGTTTTTTCTTCAAAAGGAAATATCCAAAAGGTCAAAAATCCCGCTGAAATATGTGGAAGAGCTTTTTCCTGATGACATAAAGCATATTTTCTATAAAGAAAAAAACTTCTACATAAATGAGGCAAAAAGCAGGACAAAAGGCTGCATACTTGCGGTTTATCGGGATGGGGAACTTTTGCTCAAGGGGAAAAAAGCAGAAAATATTATGTTTATTGCAGAGTCACTGCAATCAAGCTCGGAAGAGGAATTGAACGGAATTGTTGCATCCATGGGCAATGGGAATGTAATAGGCAATGTAAGAATTGTAAATAACCCGCATAAGGAAAAATTCAACAAGGATGAGATACTTGTAACCTCTATGACGAGGCCCGAATTTGTGCCTTTGATGAGGAAGGCGAAAGCAATAATAACGAATGAAGGAGGAATAACCTCACATGCCGCAATTGTAAGCAGGGAATTAGGCATACCTTGCATTATAGGCACAAAAGTTGCCACCAAAGCCCTGAGGAATGGAGACCTGGTAGAGGTTAATGTAAAAGAGGGGATTATAAGGAAGATAAAATGATAAGCCCAGATAAAGAATTGTTCGTATGGGGCCCTATTGACGGAAGGCCGATATACACCTCCTATTTCATCGTGATAATGTACCAAAAGCCAAAATATACTTATCATTGGCCGGAATTTCTTTTTTATTTCTCAAAAACAAAGATGACCTTAATAGCAGACTACACAGATTTGCGGAATGCCGGAAAGAAATCATTTACGAAATGGATTATGGATGACAAAAACCTGAAAAAGCTGGAAACAGACTATAAGGCTGCAAGAAAGGAGCTTAGAGATATCGAGAAAACTATAACAAAAAAACACCTGGATTCACTAAGTGAAAAGCAGTTCAATGCCATGTTCCAGAAATGGAACTCCCTATATCTGAAATTCTGGACAGTCGGCCTTGTTCCTGAGCTTTCAAACTGGGGAGGGGAGCAGATACTAAAGGAAGAATTGCATAAAATTATCGAAAATGAAGCAGAATTTTTAAGATTGTTTGAGAAATTAACTGCCCCGGAAGATTATTCCTTTTACCAGAAAGAAGAATTAAATCTGCTGAAAATCAAAGAAATGTCAAAAAATAAAAAAATCTTCAATCAGCTGCTTAACTCCCACTGCAGGGAATATTTCTGGATTAACAACAGCTATTTTGAGCAGAAAATACTAGGCCACAATTACTTTAGGAAACAGTTAAAGAAGATCAAAAGCAGCGAGGCTAAGATTAAAATAAAGAAAATAATGGAAATCCCTGCGAAAACTTTAAAGCAAAAAATGTTAATTTCAAGAGATTATAATCTGGATAAAGATATAATGAAAATAGCAAAAAGACTAAGCTATTCCATATGGTGGCAGGATGCAAGAAAAGAGCAGATATTCACCTCAAACCATTATATCGACCTGTTCCTCAGGCAGATTTCCTGGAGAAAGAAGGTAAGGTTTCTTGACTTAAAGTACTATTCTGGAGATGACCTTGCAAAGTTGATGAAAGATGGTAAAAAAGTAAATACTTCAATAATAAATCAAAGAAAAAGAAAGTGCTTATTCCATTATCATAAGAGAAGTTTAGTTTTTGAAACAGGAGAAAAAATAATGAAGAAAGTAAATCCATTTCTAAAGAAGGAAGTAAACAAGGACACAGATTCAATAAAAGGAATGGTAGTGAGCTTTGGCAAAAAATCCGTGAAAGGTAAAGTCAGGATATTGCTTACTCCAAGGAACGTAAACAAAATGAAAAAAGGCGAAATTTTAGTCGCTCCAATGACATCCCCGGATTTTGTTGTTGCCATGAGAAAAGCTGCCGCTGTTATCACAGACGAAGGGGGCATGACTAGTCATGCAGCTATTGTTTCAAGAGAGCTGGGCATACCCTGCATTGTAGGGGCAAAAATCGCCACAAAATCATTGAAAAATGGCATGCTTATTGAAGTGGATACAGACAAGGGAATTGTGAGGAAGATAAAATGAACCCTGAGCAATATCATCTGGTATATAAAACATCAACAACTCCGTTTTTTCCGAGTTGTTTAGTGGGAAAAATATTCAGCGGGAAATTCGAGAAACTGATAGGTTTGGGCATTAAGCCAGCTAAAGTCATTGTAATAATCATAGATGGCTCCAAACACTGGTTTTTTGACAGGAAACTGGAGAAAACTGCCATAAAAGTCTTTGATTATATTTTTTCTCGCCCCAAATATATCCAAAAAATCAGAGAAAAGGAAAAAGAAGTATCCCTTATTTTACTTCAAACGATCAAAACTCCCATAAGTCAGCTTTTTATAGGTAAGCGGCTAAACAAGAACGGAGAAATGAAATTAAGGCAGCTATTCAGCTTGATTTCAAGTTATGCGCAAATTGTCGATGGCCCAGGGTTTTTATTTCAGGTCTATCTGACTGATAAATTAAGAAAAGAAATATATGATAAATTAAATCTGCCAAATGATAAAAAGGAAGAGATTTTTCATTATTCCATTTCTTCAGTTCGAAAAACAAATTATGAAAAGTTTTTATTTGAGATTTCAGGGGCATTGGAGAATAAAAAAGCCCAAAAAGAAATTGCAGACGAGTTTTATTGGCTGATACATGATTATTTAGGGCATATTATTGATGAAAATTATGTGAAAAAGAAGATGAATGAATTCCGGCGGGATAGGAAAAGCTTACAACAGCATTTAAATGGCTCATTGGAGAGAATCAGCAAAATTAAAAGACTTAACAAAGAACTGCCGAAAGAGCTTTTGCAGAAAGTGAATATGATACAGGAGCTGCTTTTCCTTTACAATGAGAGAAAGAAAGAAGTTCTCAATAAAGTTAATGTTTATATAAGGAAGGTAATGGAATATAAGTTAGGGCGTATATCAATTTCTAAACTAAAAAATATATGCCAATTGTCTCCTGATGAAATTATTCATTATCTAAAGGGGTATAGCATACAAGATATAGAAAAAAGAAATAGACGCTGGGCGTATCTTATAGAAAATGAGGCAATTTCAAACGCTCCAGATGATTACTTTATTCTGGTTTCTTCACAGGGCGAGGCAAAAGAGCTGAAAGGGCTGCCTGCTTCGCCCGGGAATGTTAAAGGCAGGGTAAGCATAATCCTCAATATAAGCCATATCCATAAGTTTAAGGATGGGGATATTTTAGTGGCACCGTATACTAATGTAAACTATCTTCCTATAATGAGCAAGGCAAAAGCCATACTTACAGAAACTGGCGGGATTACATCTCACGCCGCTATTGTTTCAAGGGAACTTAAGAAGCCATGTATTGTCGGCATAAAGCATCTTCTCTTGATGCTAAAGGATGGGGATTTTGTGGAAGTAAATGCAAATCACGGAACTATTAAGATACTGGGCTAAGTTATTGTTAATAATACAGAAAATTTTTAAAAGGGCCATATTCCTTAGCATAGTATGGAGATCCTATGGTTGATATAAAAAAATTTCTGCTGGAAACTGCAAGGCAAAAAAAGGCTCGAGTCATAATTCCGGAGGCGGATGATGAACGGGTTGTAAAAGCAGCAGACATCATCCTAAAGGAGAAAATAGCAGTGCCGATATTAATAGGAGAAAATATTAAGAAAATAGAGGCAAGCATCAAAAAATTAAATCTTGATTTGGGAAATACCGAGATAATAACGCCTTCTACTTCCAAAGAAAAAGATAGGCTTGCAGGCTTGTTGTATGAATTGAGAAAAAATAAAGGCCTGACACTGGAAGAGGCTAAAAAGCTTCTCAATGACCAATTCTATTTTGGAATAATGCTGCTTTATGGAGGAAAAGCCGATGCCATGACGGGGACATGCGTTTATCCTACTGCCTCATTGATAAGGCCAGCTTTGCAGGTAATAAGGACAAAAGAGGGAGTAAGCACCGTTGCCGGAGTAAGCATAATGCTTGACAAAAAGTTCAATAAGGTTTTCCTTTGCGCCGATGCTGACATAAATATAGAACCTACTTCAGAGCAGCTTGCAGACATTGCAGTAAATACAGCAATGGCAGCAGAGGCTTTAGGAATGAAGCCAAAAGTTGCAATGCTTTCCTACTCAACAAAAGGCTCCGGAGAGCATCCAAGCCTGAAAAGAATCAGGGATGCAGTAAAAATAGCCAAGGAAAAAAAGCCTGACTTGATTATAGATGGTGAACTGCAGCTTGATGCCGCTATTTTGAAGGAAGGATTTATGAGAAAATGCCCTGAAAGCCCTGTTAAAGGCGATGCTAACTGCCTAGTATTTCCAGATTTAACTTCTGCTAATATCGGCCTTAAATTATGGATGGAATTTGGGGATGTGCAGTATATTGGGCCTCTAAATATGGGATTCAGGAAGCCTGTAAATGACCTTGGAAGGACTTTTAAGCCAGAAGACATTGCAAACACTGTTATGCTATGCGCTTTTATGGCAAACAAGAATCTTTAAGATGAACAAGGCAAAGAAATTCGAGCATCTCGCGAAAAGGAAATGGTACATACAGGGATTTAACTGCACACCAAATTTAATTTTTTTCGGGATGACTTCAGGAATGGTCGGCTGCAATAGGAAAGTAGGCTATGGCTACAGCGCAATGATTCACGCCTTCAAGAATGACTATAACGAGTACCATTATGGTGTTGATGATTTAAGAAAGATTGGGGAGAATATAGTAGATAATTTCAAAAAAAACAGAAACTATATAAAATCACTTATAAAAAAAGACAATAGCGATTTTAAAAAAATATTCAAATTCTTTAATTATCTTGATACAATTAATGTGGAAAATGAGCTGACAGGAAAACTGATTGAATTGTACCAGCAGACATCGAATTATTATAGTCAATTGCTTGACAGATCCCATATAATAGAGGGCTTTGCGCTGACATACGATTTTAAGATAAAGAAAGGCATTGAAGAGCATCTTCTTAAGAAAAAAACAAATAAAAAGCCCAGCGAGGTTTTTAATATTGTAACAATGCCTGATAAATCCTCATTTATGCTGGAAGAAGGCAGGGATTTATTGCGGATTTTAGCTGAGATACAGAACAACAAAAAACTATCCGGGATTTTCAAAAGCGAAAATGCAGAAATTATCTTATCAAGATTAAAAGATTTTAAAAAATTTTATTCTATGCTTGAAAGCCACAGGCAAAAATACTACTGGATAAAAAACTTTTATGCTGGCTCCAAAATCTTAACGCTTAATAACTTTGTTTCCGAGCTGAAAATAATGCTGAAAAAAGGAATGTATGCAAAAAAATTAATTTCAAGACAAGAGGGAAAATTAAAAAACAGTCTGAAAGAAAAGAAGTCTATGCTTAAAAAATTAAACTTTCCAGAAGAATTAAGGGACTTGATAGAAATATCCAACCAGATTGGAGCATGGCAGGATGACAGGAAAATGCATATTCTCAAAACAATCCATTACCTTGATTTATTGCTGGTTGAGATAGGAAAAAGGCACAGCCTTAAGGAAGAATTTGTCAGATACCTTCTTCCTTATGAAGTGAGAGAGAAAGATTTATCTAAAATAGATAACAAATTTCTGGAAAACAGGAAGAAAGGATGTATAATTATTGCGGAAGGAAATGCAAAAGTACTCGTTACTGAGGTTCTAACAGGAAACAAATACAGACAATACCTTAATTTACTTAAAAAATACAAGAAAGAGGAATTTAAGGAGCTCAGCGGGATGTGCGCTTCCCAGGGCTCTGCAGCAGGAAAAGTAAGGGTCTGCAAAAGCCATGGGGATATTGTAAATTTCAGGAATGGCGAAGTTCTTGTTGCATCAATGACAAGGCCCGAATACCTTCCTGCAATAAAAAAAGCAGCAGCGATTGTGACAGACGAGGGCGGCATTACGAGCCATGCCGCAATAGTTGCAAGGGAGCTTGGAATACCCTGCATCATAGGAACCAAAACAGCGACAAAACAGCTTAAGAATGGCAATTTAGTCGAAGTAAAGGCAAATCATGGTGTTGTGATATTGCTTGAAAAGTGATCAAAAATGCCAAAAGACATACTTACATTCAGGGAAACGAAAAAAAACGACATAAAAACTGTAGGAGGCAAAGCAGTAAATCTGGGCATATTATTCAACAGCGGATTTAACGTTCCAGACGGATTTACGGCAACTACAAAAGCTTATTACGGATTTTTAGATGAGAACAAATTAAATAAAAAAATAGGATCAATAATCATGGGAATTAACTGCAAAAACACTAAAAATTTGGATGCAAATTCCAAAAAAATCAGAGATTTGATATTAAAAGGAAAAATAAATAAAAATTTAATAAAAGAAATAGAAGACCAATTAAAAAAAATCAAGGCTGATAATTTTGCAGTGAGGAGCAGCGCAACTGCAGAAGACCTGCCAAAAGCAAGCTTTGCAGGCCAGCAGGACACTTACCTTTTCATCAAAAAAAATAAAATTGTTGAGCATATAAGGAAATGCTGGGCCTCGCTTTATACCTCAAGGGCGATATTCTACAGGAAAGAGAAAAACATAGGGCAGGGCTCAAAGCTTAGGGAAAAAGGCACAAAAATATTCAGTCCGGTTTCAAAAAAATTGGGATACGACAAACTGTCGATAATATTCCTGCCTGGACTGGGAAAGTACCCTTTTGATGCAGATGATATAGAAAAACATTCTGGAATAAAGACTATAAGGGTTGATTCAAGAGATCCTGAAGTCATCCATAATTCATTGATGCTTGCGGCTGAAAAGACAGGAATATGCCCGATAGTAATAGGATACAGCGATGGAGAGAAGTACTTTTTCAATTATCTGAAGGAATTCGGAGATAATAATATTGTAAGTGCGTTTTACGGGATAGGCTCTGACAAGGGCAAGGTAGAGGAATTAATGGATCCAAAAAGAGTTTTCTACATAAATGGAGAAAAAGACAATCTTGCTCCTGCCTATGACAAACTTTTACTGAGATATGGCGAAGGCTATGGTGGCAGGACAAAAAGGCCAGTTTTCAAGGTGCCTGGAGCAACTCATGTAAGCCTTGTCAAGAACTCTCTGGATATTAGCTTTATCAAGGGTATAATAAAAGAAACTCTTGAGATAATGCATTTCAATTTGTTTGGAATAGCAGTAGTAGTACAGGAAATGATTAAGCCGGATTTTGCAGGAGTTATGTTCACTGTAGACCCTATCTATAAAAAGGACATTCTGGTTGAGGCAACACTTGGAATTGGGGAAAAACTGGTTTCAGGGAAAGTGACTCCAAACAGCTATTTTATCGGCAGGAAAAATTTTGAAATAAAAAACAGGCAGGTAACAGAGGATATCGATGAAGGTATAATTGTGAAAATTGCCAAAATCGGGGCTAAAATTGAGAAATTGTACAAAAAGCCGCAGGACATAGAATTCGCGGTTAAAAACAAAGAAATTTTCATATTGCAGTCAAGGGCTATAACAACATTATAAAAAAGCATTAGAAAATTGCTATAAAATTATTTTGATATCCTATGAATGTCTTGGGTTCTTGAGAAATTCTTCCTATCACTTTCAACTTTTTTTAGCCGCTTTTCCATCTCGTTTTTGATATTAGTCAGCTCTTGATTTGCATTGGTTGCCAGCCCTTTCAATACCTCGCTTCTGTCTATGTCAATCTTCTCATGCTTGTAAAGGCTGTGCAGCATTCTTTCTATGCCACTTAGCATTTCAAATGCCTTTTCATGAAAATCAGGCTGCTGCACCGCTCTCGCTGCTATTGACATGGCATCGCTCATCAGAAGCTCCAAAAAAGCCTTTTTCATCTCTTCTGTCAGGATCTCATAGGTGGCTATCTCGGCAAACAGCTTTTCATCAATGCCCTCAACATCAACCAGATAAGAGTCGTGGTTTTCCTTGAGGTTCCTTATGACCATCTCCAAATAATGCAATTTTTCAAGAACTTCGCTTAATTTTCTGTTTAGATTTTCTATAGGCATTTATCATAGATTGATTATACCTTATTTAAGCTTTTCTAGTAGTAAAATAATTACATATAATTTCAATATGGAAAATAAATATTGTCCGCTTTTTCTTTAAAAACCTAAAATTTTGCCTCTGCAGGCTTTCTATAACCATTTTCTGGTAGTCAAAAAACAAAAGATTTATATAGTAGTATTTCCTACTACTTAGTAGTATTAAAATGAAACAAAAACTAAGCATATCAATGGACAGCGAAACAGTTTCTCAATTAGAGGATGCTCTTAAGACTGGAAGATTCAGGAATAAGAGCCATCTGATAGAGTATGCTGTAACCTCAATATTAAAACAAGATAGGGGTCAAAATGAGTGAAGATGGCGCTGCTGAAGCTGTTGCTGAAGCAAATACAATCGAAGCTGAAAGCCAAAAGGAAGAAATCCAAAAGGCTTCAGCTGAAAATGAGGAAAAGGATGTTAAAGATACTTATAGTTCTGGGGAAGAAGCTGAAGATGGCGAAGGGAAAAAATGGAGTGTTAGTTCTAGAGATTATGAGAATGGCGAAGAAAATAAGCCAGTTTACGATGGCAAGGTTATAAGCCTAAAAGAGGCAAGAGCAAGGTCAAGAGAGAAAGGCGCAAAAGGCAAAGATATTTCTGATACTGTAAAAAGTGCTGGAAAAGCGTCACAGTTTGAATCATTTTTTGATAAGAACCTGGAGGATGTTCTCGAAGATCATTTTCTTGATTCTGAGATAGGCTTGTGGGTAAAGGAAACTGCAAATATAGTCAAAGGTTATCTCGATGTGGAGGCTGAGGAAGACGCATACAGAAAAATCCAGGAAGCCTCAAAACATACAGATTTGATAGCTATATTAGCTCCAGGATTAGGAAGCTTTCCGGTAACTGGGAAGCATATAGAAAGATATACAGGAATCCCTACAATAAGGATTAGGAGAAAAGATGGAAGATTAAATGATTTTTTGAATTACTCCATGAAAACAGTAGGAAAAGCTCCTATTGTAATAGCCTACAGCAGTGGTCACGATGATATACGCGATCATGTGAAAAAATATGGTCATGACAATATCAGCATGATTTATTGTGTAGATAGTGACAAGGGGGATATGGAAAAATATGTAGACCCAAAAAAGATTGTTTATGTGAGCACCAACACCCCATTAATGGAGCCTTTTGAGGCGCTGTTTGGCGGACACTCAAAAGCGCCGACAATATGCCCTGTATATACCCTTCCAAAAACAACAGTGCATTCAAGCGTAGTTGTAGGCAAAGATGCAAGGTTTTTAGGAGATATAATCAGGCAAACAGCAAAGGCAAAATACCATAATTTTGAGCCGACTATGACGATAAATTCCAGTTACCTGTTAATGCCTATGAAGAAAGCAGCTTAAAGCAGCTTATCAACTTCTTTTTTTATTTCTTCAAACACTTCATGCAGACTCTTAGATGCATCAACAATTTTAATATTATCGCTCAATAAACTTGGAAGCTTTAAAAAATTCTTTCTTAATTTTTTCATAAATCCTATCTGCTCGAATTTCTCCTTTTCCCTGTATTTTATCCTATCCAGGGCAATTTCAGGCTCTATATCCATGATTAATGCTATATCAGGCTTCCTGAATTTTTCGTTTTTTTCTATTACTTTTCTGACATCCAGGCCTTGAGTGCACTGGAAAGCAATTGTTGAATAGTAATAGCGGTCGCATAGGACAATGTTTAATTCGTGCTCATTTGATTTTTCCAGAAAAGGCAAAATGACGTTTTTTAAATGCTCATCCCTATCTTTTGTAAACAGTTCCAGCAGATTTTCGGCATTCACGTCCGGATCTTTTTCTTCACCTAAAATCTTTCTTATCTTTGTCCCATAAGTGCCGTTTGTTGGCTCCCTTGTTGTCAAAATCCTGTATTTTTTGCTTTTTGAGAAGAGGTAATTATGAAGCATCTTTACTATCTCGCTTTTGCCCGAGCCGTCCAAGCCGTCTATTACTATAAAAAGGCTTTTCCCCATATGCCTGCAGAAAAATACGCTATTTATTAATTTTTTTGAATTAATAGCACTTAAAAAGAAATATTTTAAAAGAAAATAAACTAATTGCAGGCAATGATAGCAATTTTGAGCGATTTTGGAAACTCTGAATATCTCGGTATTATAAAGGGAGTTATCTGCTCCATAGCAAAAAATGCCAGAATTGTTGATTTATACAACAACGTCAGCGCCCAAGAAATCAGGGAAGGGGCATGGATTTTGCTGAACTCCTACAGATATTTTCCAAAAAAAACAGTTTTCTTATGTGTTGTTGACCCCGGCGTTGGAACTGGGAGGCGGGGCATTGCAATAAAGACAAAAAACTATTTTTTTGTGGGGCCTGACAATGGATTGATGTTTCCCGCAGCCAATGAAGATAAAATTCTGGAGGTAATAGGGCTCAGTAAAGATAAGAGTACATCAAAAACATTCCACGGCAGGGATGTTTTCGCAAAAGCAGCGGCAAAACTGGAAAATGGAATCAGTATAAACAAATTAGGAGCTAAAACCATCATAAGGGACAAATTAAATTTTTATTTAAAAAACAGGACTGGAGAAATTGTAAGGATAGACAATTTCGGGGATATAATAACCAATCTACATCACTTAAATAAAAATTCATACAGCGTCAAAATAAAAAACATTAAAAAAACGCTAAAATTTTTTGAAACTTACACTGAAGCCAATGAAAACGGGCTTTTTTTGATAAAAGGCAGCTCCAATACTTTGGAGATTTCAATTAAAAACGGAAATGCCAATAAAGAGCTGAATTTTGCCATTGGGGATAAAATAGAGATAAAATAACTATCTTATTGCCAGGGATTCAGCATTTTTCCTTTCGTCGTAAAGGTCTTTAATTTCCTGATAAACTTTTTTCTTTTCTTGCACTGATAAACTGTTGTAAATGCCCATTATTCCTATATAAATGCTTTTTGCCCTGTCAAGATTAAAGTCCATCAGGGCGCTCCTGGCTGCGTGTACCTTATTCATAATGTCCTCAACCTTATCTATTTTTTCAAAGGTTTTTGGCATAAACTCCACTGGCAGCTCTTCCGCAGCTTTAGGCCTTTTTCCGAATAATCCGCCAAATATGGATTTTTTCTCTTTGTAATTCTTTATTCCCTGGATGGCCCTTTCAATCTCTTCCTCTGCCTTTATAACCTCATGCGGCTTTACTATATTCTCTTCTATTTTTCTGTCTATAGGCATGGCCTTTGGAACATCTAATCCTTCTTCCAATTCCCTTAATTCCCTGTCAAATCTGCTATCTTCAAAAAGAGGCTTTTTCAGAATCTGGGGCTTTTGTCCCGCCCTGACTTTAGTTTCCTTAATCTCCTTTTCAACTATTTTTCTTTCCCTTTCTTCCTCAGCCTTTTGCCTTATCAGCTCCTTTTTTTCCTTTAGCTTCTCTGCTTTTTCAAGCTCTTTTCTTTTTTTTCCCTCTTTCTGCCTAATTTTTAACTCCATTAACATCTCTTTTTCGGCTATCTTTTTCTGCTTAATCAGCTCTTCTTTTTCCCTTTTCTGGCTTAATTTTTTCTCCTTTTCCGGCTCTCTTTGGCTTTTTTGCCCAATAAACCTTTTTGGCACAAATTCTTCTTTCTCTTCAGTACCTTCCAGCTCAAATTTAGGAAAAGGAGGAGGCGGTGGCAAAATCCCTTCTTCTCTCCTCTTTAAAATTCCTGATAGAAATGCAACAGCCAGAAACCTGCCAATGCCTTTTTGCAGCATATAAATAACCACCTCTTTTACAGCCAAAGTTTTTTTATTGTTTAAATATTTTTTTATTATGCCTCATTCCAGCCTTAGGATTTTCTCCTTGCTTTTTAACCCTTTGATTATCCTGGCATCTTTCTTTAAAAGCCTTGAAAAGAATTTAATGATTTCTATGTTTGCCTTGTTCTGCTCAGCCTTTGCCTTGATATTTACAATATAGGCTTTCTTTTCATCGTCAAATCTTACTATCTCGTTTCTTGGGGCATTCGCTTTTACAATTATTTTGAATGATTTCCCATTGATTTGCATTTACAGGCTAAAAACCGAAAGGTTTATATAGGTATGTTATTACTATATAATAGTTAATAATATTAAATTTAATATAATTTAAATAAAATGAAAGAACAGCAAAAAATAGAAAAAGACCTTTACGTGATGGTTGTATCAGATGATGGAAATATTGTCGCAGAGTATTGCAGGGAATTAGCTTTAGTTGGATTTAGCGTATTGCCATTTAATCAACATACCCTAGCAAGTATTATCAGTGATGGAGAGAAAATTGATGATATTTCTACTCTAGATAAAGTCGCAGTCGTAGTTATCGACCAAAAAAAAGTAGATGACCCAGGATTAAAAACCTCTATCAGGAAATTATTTTTAGAGTATAGAAGCAACCCCACAGACCCAGAATTTTTAAAGACATCATATAGAAAATATGACGCAGTCCAAAAAACTCATCACCCTTTACCTGAAGACCAAATAGGAAAACCTGTTCTTTTGGAAGAATTTCATGGTAAAGTGCTAAACGCTTTTGAGAGGTATAAGGCTAAAACACAGACTCAATTATAATCCCGCCAGGTATGGCTGCATTTCTCGCACCTTAAGAACTTTGTTTCAGGCTCATCTCCGGCCCTTGTCTGGACAAGCCAATAATAAGCCATGCTATGGCCGCATTTTGGGCACTGGACCTTGGTCTTTGGGAGGGTTTCAAGCTCGCCTTTGCTTATAACCTCGACAGGCAAGGCTTTTTTTGTTATGGTTTCCCTTATCTTTGTATTTTGCACATCAGAAGTCTTATAGCCGCATGAGCACGCAAGCAATTTTTTGCTGCCTTCCTTTTTTGGAAGCAAAATCGAGCCGCATTTAGGACAAAACATTTTAACTGAATATTCTTAACATCTGTTTAATAATCTTTTCATTTTATGCCTAAAAATCCTAAAATCCCGACAAACCATATCTTTATATATCCCAAAAACGGTATTTTTAATACAGCCTTGCCAATTACCTGCTTTTCCCAGATATCAGTCTCGTCTGTACAGCTATCCCCATTGCAGGTATTAATCTGGTTATTGTTATTGTCTCCTTTGGTTTCAAATATTATCCTGGAGTTGTTTTCAGATTTAGCCACTACCCTATGGATTATAGGATCAGCCCTTGGCCTTTCCCTATGGCTCATAAAAACAATGACCTCGCCAACCTCAACATCCCTGGGCGTTTTGCCAACCAGCACCATAATATCGCCTTTGTTAAATCCGTTTTTCAATGAAAACTGCAGAAAATCCTCTTTTTTTATGCCCTTCTCCAGATACCATCCGCCGTTTTTGTTCCACCACTCATCAAAATTCGCTTTATGCTCCATGCTCTCGCTCACAACCGCAACAATCGGGTGCGAAGTGCTTAACAATAAGCCCAAGCCCGGATAGACTATAAACTTTATAAGAATAAATGCCAGAATTACATTGACAAGCCAGCTCCAGATGCTGTCATCCTCCCATATAAAGTACCATACGCCCTTAAGAATCTTCTTTGCTTTCTTTTTATCCATCAGCCGTGATTTATCCAAAACCTTTTTATTCTTTTTGTTTTTCTTTAAGGTAGATTTCAATAAAATGAGGCATAGCGGATATTATGAGGGGATACTGCAGTTAAGGAACCCTAACAATAGCGTACTGGAGTTTGTCTTTAATTTAATAGAGAAAGAAGACATAAGCTTAATCTCAAAGAAGGAGAATGTAACCAATGGGATTGATATCTACCTCACTTCGCAAAAATTTTTGAGGCACCTGGGAAAAAAGCTGAAAAAGCACTTCCGCGGCGAATTAAAGACCAGCGTGAAGCTGCATACAAGAAACAGGGTTACAAGCAAGGATGTTTACAGGGTTAGTGTTATGTTCAGGATGCCCGAGTTTAAAAAAGGAGATATCATCAGCTATAAAGGAGAAAATATCAGAATCATGGGAATGGGCAAAAAAATCCTGGCCAAGGACATGGCGACCGGCAGGAAATTTACGCTGGACTTCAGGGATTTATGAGCCTCAGCACTTTTCTTTTTTATAGTCTTCTATGACTTTGCTTATCAGGTTTATCTTTTTAATCTCCTTGTCAATAGCCTCCTTTTTAACAAATCCAAAATGCCTGGTCTCAAAGTCCGGTTTGCAGTCAATAAACATAAAGCCAGGAATGCCCTTTGTTTTTTCACTTGCAGCGCCTTTATGAAGAATAACGCCAATCCTGCCTTTAAGCATGCTAATGACATTCTCGCTTATTGTATTTGGGTCATCAACAAGCAGCATATCTCCGTCCCTTATGCCAAGAACGGCGCTCTTTTCATTGAATTCAGAGCTTCCCAGATTCTTCAATTTCTTCGCGAAATAGAAATTCCCCATATTAGCCAGAAAATAATCCAGTTTCCCTGAATTTTCCTTCATGTAATTCAGCTCGTCGTCCTTCTCTTTCAGCTTACTGTCAAACAGCAATATCCTCTTTTCCTTATAGGAGATTAATTTTTCAGCCTTTTCATCAAATTTCTGGTCATTTGTTTTCCGCAGCAGGCGATTGTACCTGTTTTCCGTGTCCTTTATGCTGTTTTTCAGGTTGATGTTCTGCTTTTTCAGGAATAAAATTTCCCTCTCACACAGCTTTAATCTGTTGTATAATCTGATAAAGTCACTTTTATTCGGCTTATTCTCTTCTATTACTCTTTTTATTATCCTAACCTCCTCCTTTTCCGGCTTTTCTATAATGTCAATGGCATTTCTTAGGCTTATTCCGTTAAGCAGCACTAATTCCAAAACCCTATTCCTTATTCTATCTTTATTGTTTTCACTTAAAAACAAATCAATCCTTTTCACCATGTTTTTAATGCTGTTAAAAGCAAATAAGGAAGATGCCAGCGCATCAAACTGGTGCTCGTCTTTCGTTTCAGAACTTCCTACTAATGATTTTTTTTCAGTGATTTTCAAATCTTCTTTAGAATGAACTAATCTTGCCCCTACTTTTACTGCGAAATTCTCAACAAGAGAAGGGACTTTTGCCTTGTCGGTCCCGACAAGAATAACTTTTCCTTCTTTCACTATATCCCGGATTAAAGAGTTAATGCCAAGGTTTTTTGCCGACTCCAGCTTTATCACGCTTCCCTCAAAATCAATTATAGAATATGCTGTGGTTGTGCCTGGGTCTATGCCGACAATCAGAGGTTTCTTGCCTTCCATCTGGAAAAAAGTATAATCTGCTGATTTAAAAACCTTGCCATAAGCTTTATAAGCGAAATTGCACTCCTAGGCATATAGCTAATATGATAATAGAGGGCATTGCAGTCAGCGGCTTGGGGGAAGGCTCGTATTTTATGTCTATGGGGCACTATAGGAAAGAAATTAAAAAAAAGCTTAAGTTTGATGCTTATCAGGGAACATTAAACCTAAAAGTCAAAAAAAAAGACAGGGATTTGTTAAAAAAGCTTGGTTCAATTGAAATTAAAGGCTACAAAACAAAAGACAAGATGTTTTACGGTGCAAAATGCTATAAAGCAAGGGTTCAAAACATCAGCGGCGCAATAATAATGCCTGGATTGAATAAGCATGGGAAAGATATAATTGAGTTCATTGCTCCGGTGCATTTAAAATCAAAATTAAAAATCAAGGACGGGGACAGAGTAACAATAAACATTATTTAAGATAAAAGAATAAATTGCGAGCAATGCGGCGAGCCTAAAATTTGTTGCGAAGTCCTAAAAAATTCCATAAGAATTTTTGGGACACAAGCAAAATCAAAGATTTTGCTGTGCAGAAAATCCTAAGGATTTTCTTGCACCAAAAATGCGTAGCATTTTTTAGTGCAACCTATTAAAAAGAAAACCCAATAAAAACAATAAAGTTGCAATAAATAAAAACCATCATTAATAACAAATTAAAAATAAATAATTTCAAAAAATAATAAAATGAAAAATAAAATCGGCATTGCAGATACGACCTTCGCAAGGGTGGATATGGCAGGGCTTGCTATAGGTATAATAAAGAAAAACTCCGATGCCGAAATAATAAGGTATACTGTTCCCGGAATAAAGGACCTGCCTGTCGCATGCAAAAAATTATTTGAGGAAAACAAATGCGATATTATTATTGCCCTGGGAATGGCCGGGCCCAAGCCAATAGACAAGCAATGCAGCCATGAAGCTTCTTTAGGCCTCCAAGTGGTCCAGCTTATGACTAATAAGCATATAATTGAGGTATTTGTCCATATGGACGAGGCAAAAAATGACAATGACCTTTTTAAATTAACAAAAAACAGGACTGAAAAGCACGCTTTGAATGCCCTGGCGCTGCTGGATGGAAAAGAGGCATTGCAGAAATTTGCAGGCAGGGGAAAAAGGCAGGGCAGGGAAGATGCAGGACCGGTAAAATTGAAATAATACGGCTTGCAATAAAAATTCAATAAAATAAAAATAATCTATAAAAAATGAAACTCGGAATTGTTATCGCTGACTTCAATCATGAAATAACCTCAAGAATGGAGAAAAAGGCTTTAGAGATAGCTAAAAAATTAAAAGTTAAAGTTGATAAAAAAATCAATGTTCCCGGAACCTTTGAAATCCCGATTATGGTTAAAAAATTATTAAAAAACAAGAATATTGACGGAGTTGTGGCTTTAGGCGCTGTAATCCGGGGAGAAACAAGCCATGACATAATTGTAGCTGAAAATGCCTCAAGGAAGATAATGGACTTATCATTGGAATATAACAAGCCTGTCGGGCTGGGAATTATAGGACCGAGAGCAAGCTGGAAGCAGGCTGAGAAAAGGGCAGAGGAATATGCCGAAAGGGCGGTTAAAACAACTGCCTATATGGCAACTCTACTAAGAAATTTATAATTGAGGCATCAGCAATATTTTTCCGCTGCTTCTTCTGCTTTCCAATTCGTTATGGGCCTCTTTTGCCTCTGAAAGAGGAAATTCCTTGTGTATATGGATTTTTAATTTGCCAGCTTCAATAAATCTGAATACGTCACTTGCCCTTTTTAGAAGTTCCTTTCTTTCAGCAGTATAGTAGTAAAGCGAGGGCCTTGTCAAAAATAATGAGCCTTTTTCATTTAAAACCCTTACATCAAATTTCGGGATGGGCCCGCTTGACTGGCCAAAAGACACCATTATGCCTCTGGGCTTCAGGCAGCTTAAGCTTTTTTCAAATGTAGTCTTTCCAACGCCGTCATAAACAGCATCAACTCCTTTGCCATCTGTAATTTTCTTTATCTCCTGCTCAAAATCAGCGTTTGTGTAAATTATTACTTCATCAGCGCCATTCTGCCTTGCAAGCTCTGCCTTTTCCTCTGTTGAAGCAGTTCCAATAACTTTTGCATTTTTCATCTTTGCCATCTGCGTTAATAATGAGCCAACGCCTCCGGCAGCGGCATGCACAAGCACTGTATTGCCCTTGCTTACATCATAAGTGCTGTTGCTTAAGTAGTGTGCTGTCATGCCCTGCATCATCACAGCAGCAGCTGTTTTCAGGCCAATTTTCTGCGGCACAGGAACAAGCATATTTGCAGGGAATATCGCGTATTCGGCATAAGTCCCTATGCATGAAGCGCAGGCAACCTTCTGGCCTTTTTTTACATTTGAGGCTTTTGCGCCGACTTTGTCCACAATCCCTGCACCTTCCTTGCCCATTGTAAAAGGAAGCCTTACAGGGTATAGCCCATTCCTATGGTATACATCAATAAAGTTGACTCCGGCAGCCTCAATTTTAACGAGAACTTCATTTTCCCTTGGCTCCGGAACCTCCATATCCTCATAGGACAAGGCTTCAGAGCTTCCGTATTTGTGCACTCTTACTGCTTTCATTTTATCTTATCCACATTATAGAAGGTGAAAAAACACATACTTTAAAAAAATTTGCTTAATGAGGCTTCTTTTTTTCTTGGAGCAAACTCCTTATACACTCTCTTCATTTTTCTCTGCTCGAGCAAAGAGCTTAAGAAAGGTTTCCTTGTCTTTCTGTTCAAGATATTGTTTTCCAATAGCTCAGCAAGCTTTTTCGGATTCTTGAACGAATATTTTAATATTTCTGCCAGTCTTTCTTCGTTTGTTTTTCTGAATTCCTTTATTATCTCATCATTTTCAAGCAGCTCTTTCATGAAATCTTTTTTTTCATTTTGATTTAAAACATTAATAAGGGCAGATGCCATGTTTTTTGGATTGGCAAAGAGCATGTATTTAACCAGCTGCAGACTCCTTATGGTGTCATTCTTGTAGTATTGGGTGTCAAGCTCGTTAATAACGTCTGCAAGCACATTTTCAAATTCTATAACTTCAACATTATTATCCTTAAATTTTTTAATTATATTTTTATTTGAAATATTTGACAAGACAATGAATTCGTTGCTTTCCTTAAGGCTGAACTGCTCCAGGTACCTTTTTATTGCCTTCTGTACGCTCTTGCCTGAAAATTTTTCATTAATGATCTTCTCAAAAGAATTCTGGCTTTGGATATTGCCTGTCAGGGAGCAAAGAATCTCGTAATGCGCAATTTCCTTTACCTTGTCTTTGTCAAATTTCAGGGCAACAATGCCCAGGTCCCTATTGAAGGCTTTGATATTGTTTATAGTGAAAAGGCCCTTTTTATTAAGCCAGAAATTGACAATATCTTTTTCAGCGCTCATAACCACTCCCCTTTTTGAAATGAAAGATTGTTTATTGTTTATAAGGTTTTTGGTTTATATATCCGTGAATTTTACCTGTTCAAAATAATTATATTTCCCCTGCCTTTTTTAATCTTTTTTATTTTTCCTTCTGACTCAAGCTGGGCTATCATAAGGCTTATTTTTGCCTCTGACAAGGGGATTTTTTTCCTGATGTCCTTCTGTGTTGCCCTGCCGCCCTCTTCTTTGATAATCTTTATAATTTCGTCCAAATCGCTTTCTGCTTGAATATCATTATATTCCCTTTCAACTTCTTTCTTTACAGTTTTTTTTCTTTTAAAAAAATAAATCAAAAAAGCAACGGCCAGCAATAAAATAATCACGGGCAAAAAATCAAATCTTCTGTCAGGAATTTGTATTACCTCTATGTCATTTTCAAGCTCTTCCTCGATTTTCGGGAACAAAATAAGGTCAAGCACGTAAACCCCGTTGTCCTTTATGGTGATATTCTCGGTTACAGATGAAACAAGCAAATTGCCAATGTGCTGCTCAGCTTTTACGTTATAATTTCCAATAGGAACGTTAAAGGCGTAGCTGCCGTTTTTTGACACATAAAACTGCCTTGGCTCAGTATTCACTTCCACCTTGACATTATCTGCCTTATTCAATGATAAATCATATATTGTGCCGTAGATAGTGGCAGAAAAAGCAACAGGGATAAGCAAAAGCAGCATTAAAAGTAGAATTACCACCCTCATAGTACCAAAAATAACCTCAATATATAAAAATATTGTGAAAATGAAGAAATTCATTAAAAGCCCACTTTTAAAAAATATAAATTAAACATACCTCAAAAAGCAAGAAAAGGCAGAATAAAGCTTTGTAAAGTTTTAAAAGCAGAAATAAAGCATTGAATTTTTCGGAAAAAAAGTTTATTTATAAACAAATTAGTCTTTACAGCAGGAGAGCTTACGAAAAAGCTCAGGAGTAATGGCCTATCTTTGGTGTGGCGCAAAAGCCACATCATTTAATATCAACAAATATAATAATAATATCAACAAATATAATAAAAGAGGAGGTAAGCAAAAATGAAAAAAATATCTGCAATTTTTGTTCTAATGATATTTATTCTGAGTTTGTTTCCAGCTGTTATGGCTCAAGAGCGCGAGCTGGATGATAAAGCAGTTGCTGCTCAAGACAGCAATACAGATGATAGTGAAGATGCTAAAACAGCATTGGACAATTCTAATGATGAAGAGGTAAAATCGGCTGAAGATGCCGATAAAGAAAGGCTGAAAGCCGCACAGGAGCTGAACAAGGAAAGATTAAGGAGTATAAAAGAAGCTGAAAAAGCGGATTTGAGGACAGCAAAAGACGCAATTATTGCGAGAGAAAGATTTGCAAAATTAGAAGCTGACAGGCTAAAAAAGCTTGAGAAAATGAATGAAGAAAGGCTGGAGAAGCTTTCAAACTTAAAGGAAGAGCAAATCGACAGGCTAACGGAAGTCAAAGCAGAAAGGCTAAGAAAGATGGCCGGCCTTAGCGAGGAACAACTAAAGAAAATCGCTGATTTGGATGCAAGACAGATAGAAAAGCTTTCTAATCTGGACAGGGCAAGGTTGGAGGAATTTTCCAAATTAAGCCACGAAGAATTAAAGCAAAGGCTGGAAAAAGTGGAGATTAAGAAATTAGATGCAAAGCTGATATTCAAAAAAAGAATAGTTGCAGAACAAAAGGTAAAGCAGGCTGAAGATAATTTCGAGGAAGCTGAAGAAAAGCTGCATGAAGCGAAAGAAAAGCTGGAAGAAAGAAGAAAGCTTTTGCTTGAGGCACAAAGCGAAGGAGATGAGGAGGCTGTTATAGAGCATGCGAAACAAGGCTTGCTGAGGGCCGCTGATGCAATCATAAGCCATCTTGAAAAGGTAAAAGGCAAAGTGCAGGAATCAGAGCACTTGACTGAAGAGGAAGCTGCGGAAATGGTTGCAGACATAGATGCCAAAATCAAGGAAATACGGGATGCAAAAACCCAGGTTGAGAATGCAAAAACAAAGGAAGAAGTAAGGGAGGCTGCAAAGAAAATAAATGCCGCATGGAAGAGAATCAAAACAAAAACAGAGATTCATGCAAGAAAGCTGGTGAATGAAAGGGTAAGAAGCATAATCAGGAACAGCGAACAGCTAGAAAAAAAGCTTGACAGAATCCTGGCAGAGATGGACGAAAAGGGCATAGAGGTTGAAGGCATTGACGAAAAAGTAAAGGAATTCAGCAGCAAAATTGCAGAGGCAAGAGGTAAGCTAAAAGAAGCTGAAGAAAAATTCCTGGCTGCAAAAGAGACTGGAGTCAAGGAAGACAGGGAAAAACTGCTCGATGAAGCAAAGAGCCTGGCAAAAGAAGCGCATGAGGCATTGAAAGACGCTCACGACATTTTAAGGGATATAGTGAAAGAAATAAAGGCTGCTGACAACACAGTTGATTTCGAGGAAGAGGACGAGGAGCTAGTCGAGGTTGAGGAAGAGGAAACCGAAGAAAAAGAGCAGGTTAAGGTTGAAATTGAAGGTTCCTTAACAGAGCAGCAGCAATCCTTGGTTGATTCTTTAGTGAATAGCCTACAGGAGACTAAAACCAATGCAGAAATAGAGCTGGAAGCAGAAATTGAGGATGGGGAAGCAAAGGTTGACAAGAAAGTGGAAGGAACTTTAAGCGCAGAGCAGGAATCTTTTGTAACCCAGCTAGAAGAAGGTCTGTCTGCCACTGAAGACAAGGTGAAGATAAAGATAGAGACTGAGTTTGAAGGGGGAGATGGAGAATCTGAGGAAGAAGACGAGGAAGAGGATGATGATGAAGAGTAAGCATAGAATGATTTAATTATTTTTTTCAAAAAGTTTAAATACAAGATAGAGAATGAAACCCTGTAAAGAGGGGTGATTTTATGTCAAAGAGATTAATATTAATTTTTATGGTATTGGCATTGTTTTTGTTAGCAAGCTGCGCTTCTAAAAAGGAAACAGTAGCTGTAAAGACAACAGAAACAAAACCAGCTGTAACGACAGGAGAAATTCCCGCAACTGGCGAAGCCCCGGTTGATGCCGTTGCAGAAGACATTTCTGATGCAGGCAATGTTGATGAAGAATTGGACACTACTGAATTGGAAGATGTTGATAACCTTCTTGCAGACATAGAAAATATCTGATTTTAACAAGATTTAAATAAAAATTTTTAATTCTGTTTTATCATGCTTAAATTAGATGGCTCTTATCTTGAAGGCGGCGGCTCTATTGCCAGAATAGCATTAGCCTTATCTACAATAACCCAAAAGCCTTTTGAAATTGAAAATATAAGGAAAAACAGGCCCCAGGCAGGGCTGAAGAGCCAGCATCTGTTCTGCATTAAGGCTTTGGAGCAATTGTGCAGTGCAAAAGCCGAAGGCGCCTTTCTGGGCTCCCAAGGCCTGAAGTATACTCCGGGAAAAATACAGGCAAAAGACATTGAGATTGACATACAGACATCGGGCTCAATTTCCTTATTTTTGCAATCTGTCCTGATGCCATTAATGTTTGCAAACAAAGCATCAAAAATAAAAATAATTGGCGGAACATCCGGAAAATGGGCTGCTCCGATAGAATACTTCAAAGAGGTTTTTCTGCCTCAAATTCAAAAATATGTCAAAATTGATTTAAAATTGATAAAAAGGGGCTATTACCCTAAAGGCAATGGCATTGTAGAATTAAAAATCAATCCCATCTATAAGATGCAGGATTTTAAGGATTTTGATGAATTTCATAATAAATTAAAAAATAATCAAAATGAAATAAATTTAATGGAGCAGGGCCATTTGATCCAGATAAAAGGTGTTTCCCATGCTTCCAAAGATTTGCAAAATGCTCAGGTTGCTGAAAGGCAGGCAAAGGCAGCTGAAACAATTTTAAAAAATAAATTTAATTGCCGGGTGTCAATACAGGAAGAATATTCTGAAGCGCTGTCAACCGGCTCAGGCATAACCTTGTGGGCAATTTTTTCCCTGGATAAGGATGAGATTGATGATAAAAACCCGATAAGGCTTGGTGCAGACTCTTTGGGCGAAAGAGGAAAAAAAGCTGAAGATGTAGGAAAGGAAGCTGCCTTTAGCCTTATTAATGAAATAGAAAGCAAAGCCTCTGCTGACAGGCATCTTACAGACCAGATTTTGCCCTTTATAGCATTATTTGGCGGCAGAATAAAAGCTTCAAAAATAACAAATCATGCAAAGACAAATATTTATGCAATAGAGCAATTTCTTGGAAAGTGTTTTGAGATTGATGAAAAAAACAATATACTCTCTGCAATAGATTAAATAAAATAAAAACAACAATCTTTATAAATCAACTTCTAATCCCATGCTTTCATGGCAGAAGCAAAAGAAGTGTGTATTTCGTGCAAGAAAAGAATCACTAATACCATTGGCACTGCAAGATTTTCATGCCCAAAATGCGGCAAAAGGGAAATAATAAGATGCATGCATTGCAGGCAGATTGTCGCGAAATACCGCTGCCCGGAATGCAATTTCGAAGGTCCTAATTAAGATGGCTCAAGTAGTGGTAACTTTAAAAATAATGCCCGATGGCCCTGAATCCGATCTTTCTCCAATACAGGATAAGGCTAAAGAAGAGATAAGGAAATTTGCAGGCAAAGCTGAAATCAAGGTTGAAATAGAGCCTATAGCTTTCGGCCTGAAAGCCCTGAAAATATTCTTCACAATGGATGAAAGCAAAGGCTCTACAGACGAGCTGGAAGACAAAATAAGAGAAATCCCGGAAGTAAGCAGTGTCGAAGCAGTTGATGTAAGAAGGGCAGTAGGCTAATTTTGCCTAGCTGAACAGTTTCCAGGTAAGCTTTGCATTTTCTGTATCCTCCCAGATGCCACCTAAGGCTGCTATCTCGTTTTCTTTTGTTATAGCACACAGGGTTTTTCCCGAATAAAGGTACTCAAACTGGCCTCTTGCGTCAATGCAATCCTCTTTTTGCACATCATCAATGCCTTTTTCAATGGCCTTTATGGCTGCTGGCTCGAACCCAGTAAACACTATGTGCTTGTCAAACCTTTTTGAAAAAACATCCGAGTCAGGCTGCCTGTTTTCAGTGAATTTTCCCTCGCTGAGGTCATAGTAAAGCGCAAATTTATTGCCTATATTGACAATACCGTTTGCCTTTAAAGTGCCGATTTCCTCTTCCAATGCTTCAGGCTTTTCTTCCACAGCTCCCTTTCCTATCTCTTCTTCAGCAACGGCCTCTTCTTTTTCTTCAGCTTTATCCTCTTCAATCATCTGGACTAAATCAACTTTCAGGTAGCTTCTCTTTCCAGCTTCTATAACAACATCATTCACGGAATCCTCATAATCCTCCTTTTTTATGATAATTGTATGAGGACCTGCCTTTATGTTGTATAATGTTACCGGGCTCTTGTCCCTGTAGGCATTGTCAAAAAAAATATCGGCATTTGGCGGGTTTGTTTCTATGACCAGAAATCCCGAGCCTTCATCTGCCTCAACAGCTTCAATTTTCTCTTCAGTCTTGCATGAAGAAACAATTACAGACAATAGCATCAATATCAAAACACTCTTTTTAAAATTCATTTTAGCCAATTTACGGTTTTTATAATATAAAAATCTATCCTTTTTTTAAAATGGCTGCCAATCTTCCATAAGGAATATCCGACCTGATGCCGGTGCCTGAAAAATGCGTTTCAGCCGCCTTAAAGCCATTATCTTTTATTTTTTTCATCAGCACTTCTTTCTTCATTATCTCCCTTATTTTTTCCTTTTCCACAATCTCATGTATATCGTAAAATCCCACAGCATTTATTTTTGACTCCTCTTTTATAATTTTTAAGAAATTAATTAATTCTTTATTTTTATTATTTTTTTTGATTCTTGAATTCAATGGCAGACTGCCTTTGATGCAGCTTTTATGCATTTTATTGACTAATCTTTTATCCCATAAGCTTCCAAGCCATAAAGGCCCCGCATTATCGAGCATTCCGTGCATTTTAACTATTTCATCCACGTAACTTTTTCCCTTATCGCATCTCAAAAAAACCCTGAAATAATGGTCTTTAGAATAAGAGAAAATTGGCACCAGGGCTTTTTCGTATTGCGCGCCTATCAGTTGAATCTTCCTTATCAGAATCCTCAATCCGGTTTCATGCATCATCGCGTCTTTTTTTGGTAGCGCCCAGTATTTGCGCAAAGTTGCCTTGGGATATGTCCCGCTTAAAGCTGCTGTATCTGTTGCGGTTACAGCCAGTATGCCTCTTCTTGAAATCCTTTTTACTGCTGCATCCAGAAAATTGTTTGGAGTGCCAAAAGGGTCAATATCAATGAAGTCAAATCCATTTGAATTCAGGAGAAGCAGGTTTGCATCCATATTTTTAACTACAAATTTCACATTGTTTAATTTCATATTTTTTTTGATTAATAAAAAGGATTTTTTATTGTAGTCGTTTGCAATGATTGATTTAAAACTTAATTCTTTTGTAAGCCTTATTGCCCTGATGCCGGAAGCCGCCATAGGGTCGCAAATGCTTAAAGGCGGAAATTGCCTGAGCAGAAGTATTGTTATATCCCTGTTGAGTTTCATTACAGGATTGTAGAATACGGGCAGCTTCTTTGATATTTTTTCTTCTACTGGCACGAAAATTTCTGCAGAGCCTTCTTTGACTAGTTTGTACATAAAGGCAGAATATTCAGAGAAATTAAAAATCTTTTTAAAAATACATCATATTATTGTAATATAGCGGTGCTTCACTTCCCTGAACTCATCATTGCTTAAGGTTATTCTGGCCAGGTATTCCCCGGGCTCAACGTCGCTTGTGTCCCATAGCAGCGACCTTGCGGAATTATCCTTGTTCTCCACATCAAAAGTGCTTGTCACAATCATCTCGTCAAGGTCGTAAATGAAGATTTTTACATTCACATCTTCAATCTCTTCTTCGGCGTGATTTACAACATTAACATGATACTGCAGAGTTTCCCCTGCTTTGACAGTTTCGTCGCCCCTGATTTTCCCGAAAAAGCTGTCAAAACTACTGCCGAAAAAGAAGCTCATAACAATAAATGCGGCGAAAAAAGCCATCTTTTTTTTCATCAAAAGCCACCTCAAAAATGATACCATTAAACAATACTCACTATTATTTAAAGATTTCTATAGCCAATCATAACCTTTAAAAATCAGGAAAAAATCCTCAACAATAAGTGGTTAAAATGCTAAGGCAGCCGATTCTGGTTTTTATGGGCAATGTGGATGCGGGGAAAACCCAGCTTTTGGATACAATCAGGAACACTTCTATAGCCTTGTCAGAGCCGGGAAAAATAACGCAATGCATCGGCTGCAGCTTAATACCTCTTGAAACCATAAAAAAGATTTGTGGGGGCCTGCTTGAAAAAATAAAGATAAAACTTACAATTCCAGGCATATTAGCCATTGACACACCAGGGCATGCAGCCTTCACGAACCTGAGAAAAAGAGGAGGGAACCTAGCTGATATAGCTGTACTGGTTGTAGATATCAATGAAGGGATTAAGCCGCAAACTCTTGAGTGCATTGATATTCTAAGGCAGTATAAGACGCCGTTTGTAATAGCCCTGAATAAGATTGACTTATTGCCGGGATGGCGGCCAAAAAAAGGCATTTTAATCCAGGACATACAAGAACAAGGGGAAAGCACAAGGCAGCTTATTGAAACAAGGCTTTATGAAATTGTCGGAAAGCTTTCAGAATTGGGATTTGAAGCAGAAAGATTTGACCGGGTTGAAGATTACACAAAGCAGGTTGCAATAATCCCCACATCAGCGAAGACTTCTGAGGGAATTCCTGAATTGCTCATGGTTTTGGGCGGCCTGGCGCAAAGATTCCTTGAGAAGTCCCTAAAAATAAGCGTTGAAGGGCAGGCGAAAGGCACTATCCTGGAGGTAAAGGAAGAGAAAGGCCTGGGAACGACAATTGACGCCATAATCTATGACGGGACATTGAGGCAGGGCGACACAATAGTTGTAGGGACATTGTCAGAGCCTATTGTAACAAGGGTAAAGGCGCTGTTCGAGCCAATGCCCCTAAAGGAGATGAGAGAGAAGAAAATAAATTTCAGGCCCGTGAAATTTGTCACGGCTGCAACAGGAGTTAAAATTTTAGCTGTGGAAACAGAAAACGTTTTTTCCGGCATGCCCTTGCTTTCCGCTGAAAATGATATTGAAGGCGCAAAAGAGCAGATAAGAATGGAAGTGGAGGAAGTCTTGGTGGAAACAGAGAAAGAGGGCATAATAATAAAGGCAGATTCCCTGGGAAGCCTGGAAGCGCTGACAAAATTGCTGAAGGAAAACAATATTGCGATAAAAAAGGCCTCTATCGGCAATATTTCAAAAAAAGACGTTACAGATGCAGAGGCAAACTACGAAAAGGAACCTTTGCAGGCTGCCATACTGGGATTTAATGCTGTTTTAATGCCAGACATTAAAGTTCCTGAAAACGTGAAGGTAATCTCAAATGATGTCATTTACAAGCTGATAGAGGATTTCAAGGAATGGCAGGAAGCCGTCAGGAAGGAATTGGAGGCAAAACAGATAGAATTTCTGGCAAAGCCATGCAGGATAAAGCTGCTTAAGGGCTATGTTTTCAGGCAGAACAACCCGGCTATTGTCGGCGTCGAAGTTTTGCAGGGAAAATTAAAAGCCAATGCCAAATTGATGAAAAATGACGGCAATCCAATTACTGAAGCAAAAGAAATCCAGCTTGAAAAGAAAAACGTCAGCGAGGCTGAAAAAGGAAAGCAGGTTTCAGTTTCACTGCCTAAAGTCACTGTGGGAAGGCAGATACACGAGGAGGATATCCTTTACAGCTTCATTCCTGAGGATGATTTCAGGAAGCTCAGGGAGTTCAAGAAGCAGTTAAGCGAGGAGGAAAAAGAGATCTTGAAGGAAATAGCCGAGATAATGCGCAAAAAAAATCCGGTTTGGGGAATCTGACTTTTCAACTTAATAATTTTTGAAATAATAAAATAAATCGGTATTTAAGATGCAAAATATAAAAATTCTCAATAAAAAAGAGATAAAAGCCATACTGGAATTGATAAAAAACCAATGGGGCGCAAGCGCCGATATGACTTACGCTTTCCTGAAAACGGATAAAGGTAAAATTTATGTGGTAAACAGCGACATATCCAGGCTTGAGCTCGGCAAATTAAGGATAAACTCCATCGGCCTTTATTTCGCCGAAATAAGGGATGAGGGAATAAGGCTGAGCATTGAAGGCTCCCAGATTATCGGGCCTAAATCCAAAAAGAGCGCCTTGGAGCTGAATGACAATGAGGCTAAAGAGTGGATGCGCGGCAATGACCTGGAAATGAAAGGCGATTTTTCCGGCTTTTTAATAATCAAGCATAAAGAGGATTTTCTGGGGTGCGGAAAATACGCTAATGGAAAGATCCTGAATTATATCGGGAAGGCGAGAAGGGTTAACAGCATTATATAGGTCGCCTTGTGGCATCTCTTAACTTTTCAAAATAAGCCCTCATATTTCTGGGGCGGTAAAACTCTAAAGTATCTCTACTTATAGTTGGCAACCACCCTTTTAATTCTCTCGGGAGCGCAGATATCGACTGGATATACCTGCTTGAAAGCATATTTGTTGCCCTTTCAATTTCATCTATGGAAATTCCTTTACGTGCTATACCCTCAGGTTTCAGATTTTGTATAAAGGTGTGATTTATCTTAGATGCATAATGGTCAGCCAAAAATAATATGTAATATTTGGCGTTTCTTAGGGCAATATCCCCATTCACTGCTAACTTATTGGCCCTTTCCCTTGATTCTTCTATTAATCTCATAGATTCCTTGTATCTTTCATATGAAGAATCTTGCGAAAACCTGCGATACTCCACTTCTAAGTCATTCCTTTCTGCTAACAGGCTATCAATCGACTTTACGAATATACTGGAATATTTCAGGACATTCCCAAACTGTTTATTGGCATCCTCTCTCTGTCCCGGGGCATAGCTTTCGCCCAGTACCCTCCTTCCATTATTAAACATATAAGAAAAATTGTGAAATCTGATTAGATCATCCCTAAGATCTCTAGGCTTGCTTTTTAAAAATTCAGGCATGTCTTCATTGAAAATCAAATGAAAGTTGGCTTTAACAAGTTCCCGATAGTCAATAAATTTTGCAATAAAAATCTGATTTATTAAATCCAGCAAATCACCATCGCCTTCGCTTAAATGCTCCTTTATTCCTGCGACGGTGGCTTCTTGTTTATCCTTATCCCATGTATGGTACTCGAGCGTTCTTTCCCAAAAATTAGCCAGCCATTTTTTTGCTGGTGTGCCCTGCCCATAAGATTTTTTTATGCCTTTTCTTACTTCACCTACAGCATTTCCAACTAGGCGAGGCTTAAGCCTCGGAGACATAACTATCTTCTCAAGAAGATCTCCCATTCTATTATAGTCTCTTTCTACAGTATCCGGGCTACTTGTATCATTCATTTTTATTGTGCTTAAAAATGGGAGAGAATACAATATTTAAATCTTTTCTTTTTTATAACTATAAAGTGGTTACTTTAAAATTACGCTTATCAGGGAGTTGCCTGCAGACAAATGACCGACAAAACCTCTTTTCAAATCAGCAGCAGCCTTATCAGCCCTTACCGCAAAAGTCCTTCCATCTTTAAAATCGCTCTTCCTTATAACCATATCCTTATCAGAATTAAAACCAGAATTTATTTCGGCATTTATTTCTTCTGTAAAATCATTGGCTTTAATTATTATTTTTATTTTTTTATTTTTTAAATCTTTAATGAAATTTTTTATTGATTGCAGGCTAAAATCAGCCTTAACGCCAATAATGCAGTCCCCCTTTAATGTCACATCCCTGTCTTTTGTGAATTCCAATGTAGTCTTGTGCCTTGCAGTTATATTCTCGTGGCCATAAGCTTCAAATTTGTACATAATTCCTGCAAATATGGGAAAGAATAAAAACCTTACTTAAGAATATCATCTATCGGCTTTGTCTTTTTGGGAGCCTTGCTTTCCTTCTGCTCCTTTGCAGCTTTTTCCAAATCAACGCCGAGGTCCTTCAATCCCTTGATGTGCATCTGCATAAGCTGCTCGACTATCTGCAGTATCCTCAATAACTCCTCCCTTTCCTTTGCCAATGTGGTTAGGGAGCCTTTATGAAAGCCTACCTGCTCCTCTTTGCTCGCTTTGTCAGCCATGAAATCATATTTCCGCTGCACTATTTAAATTTTCTTATATTGCGGTTTTCATCAATATATTTTTAAAATAGCCGAATTTTCCCGAGTGCATGAATGAAATCTACGTGGATAAAAACAATAACCTGATTGATGAGGATAAATGGATAACCTCTGTTAACTCTATAGAAAACAATTTTGATAATCTTGAAACCAACAAGGAAAGGGCAAAAAGGGTTTTAAGGGAAAAAATAACCAGCGCAATCAAAATAAGGGCGCAGAATCTGGACAATTTCGGCGTATTGTTTTCAGGCGGCGTTGACAGCAGCCTTATAGCCATGGTATGCAAGCAATTAGGCCTTAAATTCACATGCTATTCCATAGGTCTGGAAAATTCGCAGGACATAGAGGCCGCAAAAAAAGTCGCATCTTACTATAGCCTGAATTTAAAATATAAAATCCTGTCCCTGGAGGAATTTGAGAGCATAATAAAAAATACTGTGAAGATACTTAACAGCACTGATATGGTGTGGGTTTCTGTAGGCTCTGTACTGTATGCTGCGGGAAAACTGGCATTGAACGACAAGGCAAATGTCTTATTCGGAGGATTGGGGAGCGAAGAGATTTTTGCAGGCTACCAGAGGCATGAGGAGGCTTTAAAGCAGGGCTTTGAGGCGCTGCACAAGGAATGCTGGAATGGGATGAAGAATATGTGGCAAAGGGACTTAAAGAGGGATTTCCTGATAGCGAAAAATCTAGGCCTTAAACTGAAAACCCCCTATATGGATCCCGGGCTGATAAAATACGCAATGCAGATACACCCCATGTACAAACTGGATGCCGACAACAAAAAAATAATCCTTAGGGAAGTTGCCGAGGAAATAGGCCTGAAAAGGGAATTTGCCTTCAGGCCAAAAAAAGCCGCGCAATATGGAAGCAATTTTGTGAACGGCATAGAAAAGCTGGCAAAAAAAAATAATTTTCAGCTAAAAAAAGACTACCTGAAGAGCTTAGCTTAAATGTATCTGCACAACGTCGTTATCCTCAAGCTTGTGCTCAAGCTTTCTGATGTCCTGGCCGGGGAATTTTGCGCTTTTGCCCCACACCCTTGCAAACCTGAACTTGTTTACAAAATCACGGTGCAGCTTGTCGCAGACATCCTTTAGTGTGCAGCCTTTCCGCATTATCAAAGGCACTTCCAAATCAGCCTTCTTTCCGGCTTCCTTGCAGAATACCCTTATAAAATCCAGTTTTTTGAAAATAAGATACTTCATTTCCTCGATGTTAACCTTATTCTCCGCCGATATGTCTATGTCACAGCTGATTTTCCTTTTTATCTTTTCAAATTCGTCCTTGCTTACCATGTCTATTTTATTCATGGCTGTTATTGAAGGAATGTATTTTTTATTTCCTTCTATCACATCAATAAGCTGGTCGGCACTTATGTCCTCCCTTATTATTATGCTTGCGTTGTTAAGCTTAAATTCCTTCATAATGCCCTCTACGGTTTTCCTGTCTATCCCCGTAAGCTTTACAGTCGTTCCTATCTCGATGCCTCCCCTTTCCCTTTTTGTTATCTTCACATCAGGCATCTTTTGGTCAAGCCTGAAATTTGTTTCGTCCAATTCCTTTCTTATCACATTCAGGTGCTCCGGGTGAAGAACATCAATGAGAAGTATTGCAAGGTCGGCATTTTGGGCGACAGCAAGCACTTCCCTGCCGCGGCCTGTGCCTGCGGCGGCGCCTTTCAGTATCCCGGGAACATCGAGAATCTGTATTTTTGCGTGCCTGTATTCAAGGATTCCCGGAATGCAGGTCAATGTCGTAAAAGCATAGCTTCCGACTTTTGAATTCGCATTGGTCAAAACATTAAGCAGTGTGCTTTTCCCTACAGAAGGGAAACCCACTATTATCACGGTCGCATCGCCGCTTTTTTTTACAGAAAAGCCGGCGCCTTTTGCTTTTGAACCCCTGCTTCGCTGCTTTTCCCTCAGCAGGGCTATTCTGGCCTTTAAAAGCCCTATATGGTGCTGGGTCCTTTTGTTGTATTTTGTTTTTTCCAGCTCGTCTTCCAGCTCTTTTACCCTTTCAAATGCCGATAATTTCTGAACTGGTTTATTCTCCATAACATGCTGTAAAAAGCTTCCCTATTTATTGTTTTTTATATTATTGTTGAAATACAGAATTCATCAAGACAGTTTATTATACAGCTCCGTCAATGGCGCATAAATCTCTTTTCTTTCATGGTAGCTGCACTTAATATAGACATTTCTTGCTTTTGAATATAAACTCTTTGCTTTGCCCATATTGCCATTTTCAAAGGCAATCTGGGATTTGCCCATTAAATCATGGCATTTGAAAAACAGTCTGCTGCCCTTTTTCACTTCCCTATCGGCGGGCTTTTTTTCGTATTCTTTGGTTTCTTCCAGCGCTTTAGCACTTTCCTCTTCCTTTATTCTTCCTTTTTTCCCAAATGCCTTTTCCTTTGTCTTCTTCAAACCTATTTTATGCAAAAAGCCTTTACTTTTTGGCTTCAATTCCCCCTCTTCTTCAAATACCCTGCCGAGCTCCATTATCTGCTTTTCAAGGTCTTTGAATTCTGCGTCTTTCTCGAGCTCTATTTGCTTTTCTTCTTCACGCCCGGCTTTTTCCTTTTTCCAGGGCAATTTTCCGAAAAAAGCCCTCATTTTCTCCTTCCTTTCAAGACTTCTTCTTTCTTTTTCAGCCTCTTTTTCTAGCCTTAGCCTTTCTTTCTCCTGCTTATCCAGGATTTCTTTGAGTTTCTTTTCCTTTTCCTCTTTTTCCTCAAAAGCTCTTCTTCTTTCCAGCTCTTTTTTTCTCAGCCTTTCTTCCATTGCCAGCCTGATTTTTTCTTCCTTGGATTTTTCTTCCTCAGCTTTCTTAGCCCACTCTTCTTTTCTCTTCTGCTCCAATATCCTCAATTGGCTTAGTCTTTGCTCTTCGGCTTTTAGCCCCAGTTTTTCTTTTTCCGCCCATAGTTTCTTTCTTGACACTTCTTCTTTCTTAAGATATTTTCTTTCCCTCAATTTTCTCAGAAATTCTTTCAATTTGCCTTCTTTTTTCTCCTGGAAAGCAAACGATACTTGGGCTTCAGGTTTCTTTTCAGGCAACTTGTAGCTGAAAGGTTTATCCTGAAGCTTGCGGCGCGAAAAGAGGTACAGGTAAGCGCCTATTGCGCATGCCAGCAATAAAACAATCAGGGACAAGGCCCAGCACAAAGGCTCTTTTCTGCAGAGCCCTATAATCCCAAGCCTAGGCTTTTCCTCACTGCCCTCAACTTCAAACAAATAAGATGATGTTCCCGTGGAATTGCCGTATGATGCTTTGGCGGCAAAAACATAGACGCCCATTTCCAGGTTTTGCGGTATTTTCAATGTTTTGAAAAAAGAGGCTTGAGTCTCAACAGCTGCAATCTCCCTTTCGCTAATAGCTGTGTTGCCGTTCAAGTCCTTTATCAAGTAGTCCATGCTGACATTAGTCTCTTCTGCGCTTTGCAGATTGAAAAGCCTCACCTCTATTTGTGCATCGCTGCCCTGCAGCATTTTCCTGTCTGCGGAAACAGGATTAAGGTTGGCATCAAACAAAACTTCCCTAGTTTCTATTTCAGCTATAACCGGCATCTCACTTTCAAAACCTTCGGACTTGGCAATAATCCTGCCGGTGTAAACGCCGGGCGCATACTCTATGTTATTTTTCACGTCAAAGGTGCTGAAATTAATCTTAACAGTGCCTGTCTGCCCGGGCTTTATTGTAAATTCAGCATTAAGAATTCTGGCGATATCAGAAATCCCGGCAGATTCTACTTTAAATGCTTCTTCTTTATCCCTCGTATTCATGATGCTTATTTCCTTAATTATGGAATCAGGTGTTTTAAGCAGCACCCTTATTAATGCCTGCTCAGCATCAAGCTTATCTGCCTCTGCCTCTTTCTTGCTCGAAGCCAAATCCCTGTTTTTCACGAAAAAAAGCGCAGAAATAAAAATAAGTAGAATAAGCAGGATTGCAATAATTAATTTCAGAGTGCCCTTGCCCTTTTCCCTTGGAACTGCATTGCCGGCTTTTTCAGGATAAGCGCTTTCCGCTTTTCCCTGCGCATCTATGGTACCCTTATAGTAATTTGGCATGAGCTTTTCTTCTTCCCCATATGCCCCTTTTTTATAAGCCAAATGAACCACCGCACAGATGCGCTGCGCTGCATTTTTTCAGAGAATATGCAATGACCTTTAATTTATAAGAACTCAAGCTAAAAATCAGCATAAATACTGCCACCTCTTTTTTTCTATGCAAATATTATGGTAGTATATCAAAAGAATTATATAAATAACTTTCGGTATTGGGCTGTGGCACTGTCAACTTAAGGCGCCTTGACCTGCTTGCGAGCACGCTCGCAAACTCGCGTGCAAATCTCGTCAGTTTTCTTTATTTTTTTATTTTATTTGATTATTGATGATATTATTGAATGAAAACTGTCCCTTAATTTCTGTTACAGGCGCTTTGCCTCAGCCAAATAATTGGCGCCTGCCTTAAGTTGGCAATATTTCATATAAAATAATTAAATTTATAAACAAAACAGCTTTTTAAAAAATCCATGCGTCGGTGGTCTAAACAGCAATGGGACTATGGCTATGACTGCGGCCTTCCAAGGCCGGAGGTCAGCCGCGTGTCCGGGTAATGCCCTAGCAGCTAGGCATTCGGAAATTCGAATTGTGGAAAGCAAGCTACGCTTCGCATCGCAAGTCCCGGCCGACGCATTTAATTAATTTTTATAAACAACAAGATTTTAACCTGCATGATCAGTGTCATAATCCCAGCATTAAACGAAGAAAAATATATCAGAAAATGCCTTGAAGGCCTTAAAAAACAGACTTTCAAGGATTTTGAGGTCATAGTTGTAGATGGAAACAGCACTGACAATACCGTAAAGATTTCAAAACAATATTCAAAAGTTGTTATTGCCAAAAACAGGGGGATAGGTTACCAGCAGAATCTTGGAGTTAAAAATGCAAAAGGCGACATACTGGTTTTTACCCAGGCGGATGTAACCTTTCCGCCTAATATTTTATATGAGATAAACAAGGCGATTGAAAGCAGCAAAGATATCGTTGGCGGCTCTACAACAGGAATTTTTGAGCCAATAAACTACAAAGTTAAATTACTTAATCTTGTTTCACCGATAATCCAGAAAACTCTTAGTATAACCTATGGACATTGCATTTTTGTAAGAAAAGATATCTTTGAAAAGACAACTGGATTTAGGAATTGCATTTGCGAAGATTGCGATTTCAGCTTCAGGCTAAAAAAGCATGGCAAGGTGGTTATACTGACTGATTGCAGTTATTTAGTCTCCAGCAGAAGGTTTGTCCATAAGGGATTTTACTCCCCACTCTGGCTATGGGTCTCAGAGTACTTTAAGATTAAGTTTGGATTTAGGACTCCTATTGAAATGTACCCTGCTGTGAGATAAATATACGCACTTTTTATAGCTCATTCTTATAATTTTTGCCTATACCTTTAGACTCACAACCTGGGAGATCCCGTGCTCATTCATTGAAATGCCGTACAGGTTGTCAGCTTCTGAAATCAACGCGTCATTATGGCTTATCAGGAGGTATTGCGCATTTTTTGAATAGCCCCTCACCAGCTTTGCGAGCTTTTCGCTGTTGTGCTTGTCCAGGGCTGAATCCACCTCATCCAGGACATAGAAGCTCGCGGGCTCATGCTCCTGTATCGCGAATATGAATGCCAAAGCCGTCAATGTTTTTTCACCGCCTGACAGCGACCTTATATCCAGGAATTTGCTTCCGGTTATCTTTACATTGACCCTTAATCCTGCTTCGAATGGGTTTTCCTGATCCTCCAGGACAAGGTATGCCTCGCCTTTTGTCGAGAGCATTGAAAAAAACCTTTTGAAGTTCTCATTGATGACATCGAAGTTTTTCATAAACAATTCTTTTTTCTTACCTTCAATCTCGTTCATCATGGCCAAAACGTCATCTTTCTCAACAACCAGCTTTTCTTTTTTTCCCAATAAGCTGCTGTACTGCTTTTCAACCTCATCGTAAATCTCTAGGGCTCTCATATTCACAGAGCCTATCTCCTCCCTCATCTTTTCAAACTTCCTTATCTCGTTTTTTAGTTGCTCCTCATTTTTTCCCAAATCCAGCTTGACGCCCTCGTATTGCGAGAATTCCTGCTGCAGGGCAGCCAAAGAGGCGTTGAGCTCGGCCATTTTCAGGGAAAATGTGTTGTTCCTTATCTCCACTTTCCTGCTTTCCTCTATTCTGCTGTTTATGGCATCCTCATTTTTTTGCATATGCCTGTCAATTTCGCCCCTTTCCGCGAACAGGCCCTTGAATCTTGCATAGAACTCCTGGGCCAGCTTTTCCTTCTCCTGCAGAATTTTACCTTTTTCCTTTGCATGGCTTTCCAGGCTGATGAGCTCGTCGCCGAAGCTCTTTGATTCCTTGTCCAGCTGCTTCAGTATCTTTTCAGTCTTTTCCTTCTCATTGCTGTAGATATCAGTAATCTGGGTTTCTATTGCTTTAATCTCGGAATTGGCAGTTATTATCTCATCGCTGAATTCCCTGGCTTTCTGCTCAAAAGTGTTCAATTCCGCCAGCAAAGACGGGTTTCTGAGCTGCGAAATCTCAGAGCGCAATTTCTGCTTTTCTATCTTCAGGTTTGTAAGCTCCTTATTTGTGTCAGATATTTTGCTGATTACGCCGTTTATCTTGTTTTCAATCTCTTTTTCCTGCTTCATTAATTCTTCTTTCCTGTTTTTCGGGTTTTTTGTGTCTGCCGCGTCCAAATGCAGGGATTTTTCGGTTTTTATGATGCCCCCTTCCAAATTCGCTTTTTTCTCCCTTAAGGATGCAATCTGCTGCTCATTTTCAATCCTTCTCTTTTCAAGAATGTCGATGGTGTTTTTTAATTCTGATATTTCCTCCTGGATTTCTTCTATGCTCTTGTCAAGGTCCTTTTCCTTGAAGCCAAATCCCTGCTTTTTTCTCAGCCTGAAGCCGCCATGCATTGCCCCGCTCAGCTCTGCCATATCCCCGTCAATTGTCACGTACTTGGCTTTTCCTATTCCAAGGCGCCTGGCAACGTCTATGTCATCAACGACTAAAGTATCTGCAAAAACGTAAGAAAAAACCTTGTCAAATCTCCTGTCAAAAGACACAAGATCTATTGCCAGGCCATGGCACCCGTTTGCCTTTTCAAGCCCTGCTGCAGCTTCAGAAGTGCGCTTCGGGTTTAGCTTGTTTAGCGGAAGAAAAGTTGCGGTTCCAAGCTTGTTCTGCTTCAGGTATTTTATGAGCTCTGCCGCGACTTTGTCATCCTCGACAACAATGCTTTTTATCCTCGGCCCTGCCGCGATTTCCAGCGCAAGCGCGTATTTGGAGTCAACTTTGCCAAGTTCAGACACGGTGCCGTGAATATCACTTCTCTTGCTTTTCAGCTCAAGTATTTTCTTGATTGCAATGTCGGAATGCGCAATCTCCCTGATGCTAAGCTGCCTTGCACTCAGCTTTACAAGCTCCTCATCGGCATTGTGAATTTTCTTCCTTGCGCTTGACAGCTGTATGGACAATGATGCATCCTCATCAAGGTTTTTGTTCAGCTGCAGGGTTATTTTTTTGAATTCATCCCTCCTGCTCTTGAGCTCTTCAAGCTGCTGCTTGTGCTCCCTTTCGACATCTATCACTTTTTTAAGCTCAGCGTCAATAACGCCAATTTCATGCCTTATAGTATCCTTTTCCCTTATAAGCTCGTGCTGCTGCTCCCTTAGGGATTGTATCTCTTTCTGCAAGTCCTCGGATTTTTTGTCTATATCCTCAACCTTTTTTTCTACATCCCCTATATTGTCAAGCTTGTGCTTCTGCCTGAACTCAATGATTTTTTTGCCGAAATAATCCCTTTCTTTGCCCCTGTCTTTAATCCTATTCTGAAGGCTCTCCTTCTCCTTATTTAATTCCAAGATTTTTTTGCCTATATCACCAATTGCAGCCATTAAGTCTTTTTTTCTCTGGCCCATCCTGCTTATCTCATTTTTCACTGTTTCAGTCCTGGAATTGTTCCTTGTCAGCTCTATTTTCAATGCCTCAACTTCCTTGTTTAGCCTTACCTGCTCTACTTCGCCTTTTTCCTCTATCTCCCTCGTTATGCTTTCAATCTGCTTTCTTTTTTCAGCGTTTTCCTGCTTCAGCTTTGCTATCTTCTCATTAACCCTGCTTAATTCCTCTGTTGCCTCGTCAATCTTTTTCTGCATTTCATTTTTTTCAGCTTCTTTTTTGTCAATTTGTATTTTTGAGTAAGAGGCCTTGTTCTGGTTTATCCTGTCGTTCATGTCCTTGTACTTCAAAGCCTGGTCGCGGTCTTTTTTCAGCTCTTTGAGGTAGGTGTTCCTTTCTGTAAGCACAATCTCGGTTTCCTTTAATTTTTCCCCGACCTTTTGCAGCTCGAGCAGGGCCTTGTGCTTCTTTTCCTCATAGACGGAAATGCCTGCTATCTCCTCAATAAGCTGCCTTCTTTCAATGGGATGCATTTCCACAAACCTTATGATGTCGCCCTGCAGGATTATGTTATAGCCGTCCGGGTTTATTTTTGCCACTGAAAGCAGGTCAAGGGTTTCCTGCCTTGTCCTTGTTTTGTCGTTGATTTTGTAGATTGACTGGCCGTTATGCTTCACTATCCTACTTATTTTCACTTCATTGTCATCCGTGGGAAAGGTTTTGTTCGAGTTATCAAAGAAAATCGAGACCTCGCCGTGCTTTGCCGGATTCTTGGCTTTTCCGCCGTTGTATATCAGATTTGAAGACTTCTCAGCCCTTAACGACTTTGAGGAGCTTTTTCCCAGGACAAAGCACAATGCGTCAAGGACATTGCTTTTTCCGGCGCCGTTTGGCCCCAGGATCACATTAAAGCCGCTTGAGAAGGGAAGCTCGGTAAACTTGGCAAAGCTCTTGAAGCCGTGCATGACCATCCTGTTTATTCTTGTGCCTTTCTGCTCCTGCACTAACACTTGCTTTTGCTCTTCCATAAGGGTAAAATCATATCATAATTATTTATAAAGCTTTTTATTATTCAAGAAAGCATTTTCTCAACTTCCTTTTTGTCTTCTTCCCTGCCCTGTATAAGAAGCTTGCCTGACTTGTATAATGTTATTGTGCACGGCCCCTTTAACCTTACATGCTCATGCTCTGTTGAAGCCGGGACAAACTTGTAGCCGAAATCCTCCAGCTTTTTCAGCTTGTCAATTATCTTTTCGTCCTTATCCTCAATTTTTTCTATAAACTGCGAAAAGTCCTCCAGCTTTTTCTGGAACTTTTTGTTTAGGATATCCTGGTATGGAAGCCAGCTTTTCCTGAACAGATAAGAGTATTTTTCATAATAATTTTCAAGAAAGCTTACTGTTTTTGGGTCTGCCATGTAGCCAGAGCCGAAGTCCATTCTGATTTGTTTTTTTATTCTCTCAATTTCATTGTCTCTTGTTACTTTTGCAAGTATAGAGGCTGCGCTTACAATCGGGTAATTGAAGTCTGCCTTGTGCTCAAGGATTAAATTGGTGTTTTTATTTTTTATAAATTTGATGAGATATTTCCTATATGTTTCGATGTTGTTGCTCGGAGTGTCTATAATAGCCTTTTCCGGGCTTAATTCATTGATTATTTCCGCTGATTTTCTTGCCTCAAGCCTGTTTAAGTTCAAGCCGTCATGGCCATTGACTGCCTTGTCAATTTCCTCGGGGCTTATTACAATGATTTTGTAATCTTTAACTATTTTTTTTATTTTTCCGAATAAATTTTCGCGCTGCTTCGGAGTTAAGAGCTTGGAGTCCTTTACCTCTATCTTCCTTAGCTTTTCCTCTTCTTTTTCCTCAATTAAAATGCCGCACATCACTAAAGGGCCTATTATCGGGCCACGGCCTGCTTCATCAATGCCGCAGATTAGTATTTATATCACCTTTTTGCATTTAAAAACAAAGAAAGAGTTTAGGTTTTTAAAGTTTTATATTAATTAAAGATTTTAATAAACTAATTTTTTAAAAATAAATTACCCCCGTCTTAGGTTCCCGTTTTGCAGTGCTTGCTCAATTTCGTGAATCCTTTGTTCTATTTCAGATTCAGACCATATGCCTACTAATTCAGCCTGCCATATACCTACTTCAGATTGGAGATATTGCAGCCTTTCTTTATACTCAGGTTTTCGCATTTCTTCCCTTAGTTTTGCCACTCTTCTAAACATTGCAAACTTTTCAATGTACCCTAAATTTTCAGGATTGATTCCATCTAATGGCAATTCAAAAGCGTATAATCCAGCTTTTTTTAAAAGGCGCTGCGTAGGATGAACTAAACCTTCCTTTGCACATCTTATCGCTTCAGCCAAAACTCTACCATATTCTTGTTTATCTGCAATGTTGTAAGCACCCGGATTTTTGTTTCCTGACATTTTTTGCACCTTTGTTGAAATTTTATATAGAAACCTGATGTCCTTAAGATTTCAGAAGGAACACCAGATTTAAGCAATGACAATGCCCACTATGATAATCAGAATGCTCAAAATTACATTGTTGCTTGTACGGGCCATCTTATGTACTGCTTATAGCCTGCCGTATTTAAATTTTTTGCTCTCAAACTTCAAATTAAAAAAATATATAAACCACTGCGACAATCCGGAATTTCATGAAGCCCGCAAACCCGATACAAGTAGTCGGCATTAAGGATCTGGATGAAATGGAGCTGGAGGCTGTTTACAGGATTGGCGACAGATATTATGGCAAGCTCCAAAGGGCAGTCAAGAATATGGCTTCCCTGGTTGTGCACATAAAAAGCTATGACAAGGAAGGAAGGCAGAGAAAATACTCTGTCCATGTCAAATTAGTTGCGCCTGCAAGGATTTTTGTCTCAACAAAAGTGCATGACTGGAATCTGGAAAAGGCTCTGCATAAGTCTTTTCAGGACATAGAAAGGCAATCGCAGCATAGGCTGCATACATACAGCCAGAACAAGAAAGCTTAGTTTTTTTCTCATAAGAAAAGATAGCGGGAAGAGGATTTGAACCTCTGACCTATGGGTTATGAGCCCATCGGGCACTCCTGGTTAGGCGTTTAGAACAAAATTCCAAACTCTGCCCTATCCCGCTATAAAAATTAAGAATTAAACTTAATTTAAAAAGGTTGCTACTTAGCCCTGCCTTTTTCCAATAATCTCTATAGCTCCTTTGAATTCAATGAAAGTGACAATGTCCCCTTCATTCAGCTCGCTGAAAAGCTCTTTAGGGGCATTTGCATTTAATGTTTCGTAGCTTACATTGTCCATTATCTGCACTTTATCATTTGCTTTTGAAATTACTTGGCCTGTTTTCCTCATTATCTCGACAATTTCCACCTTGTCCGTATGGTGCATGTTGATGCTTCTTTCGCCCTTTTCGCTCAGGCCCTGAAAAAATATCTTTAATTTGCTATGGGAATGGGTTCCATAGGCAACAAGCTCTTTCCTTAAAACCCTTACAATCTCCCCATTATGCATAAAGCATGTTCCTTTTTGCAGTTCTGTTGCAGATGACATTTTCAAATAAGTTAAAATTTGCTGCTCAAATTTATTTTATGTGAAAAAATAAACGCCGAGGGGGAGACTTTCACATGGTTTTTTGCGTAAGCAAAAAAGCTGTTTTGAACTCCCGAGTCCTTGCGGACACTGGATGTCTGCATGGTATAGCAGGTTTCAAACAAACACTGGTTTGTAGCAATCCAGCGCTATACCGGGCTAAGCGACCTCGGCATACGCTGAAGTTATTTAACTTTGTTTATAAAGATTATTATTAGGGAATTTATTTATTTTTGATTTTTAGTAAATAAAAAATAACGGGGAGTTTAGGCGCCGCCAATGACGCGGCGCAACATAGTGCGCCTCAATGGGCGCAAAATCTATTTAAGGGTTGAACAAAGGCCCTATGTCAATGTATATGAGGTATTTGCTGATGAGGCTTTTATCCATGTAAAAGATGTTTGCGAACGGCAATGTAACCTTGCTGCTGTCCTTTCTCGTGTAAGTGACTTCGCCATGGCACATTACATTGCCATTATGCTCCCAAACCATTGTTATCTTATGGCTCAGCGCCTTTATTATTGAGAAAAACTGGCTGACGCTTTTTTTGATTTCTTCCCTGCCATGGACAGCATCAGCATTTCCAAACCTGAAAACTGCATTATCAGCAAGGAAGCCTGCAAACTTTTCAATGTCCATGCTGTCAATGGCCCTGAATAGTTCATCAACCCATTTATTTTCCATAAATATCACCAATGCTTTGCGGTTTTGCAATCTTTAAAAAATTATCTGAAAAACAATAAAAACATATTTAAACAAAAATATAAAATAACAGGGAAATGAGGAAAATCATTTTTATTCTGATTTTATTGCTTTTAATTAATAATGCTGCTGCCCAGGAAGACTGGTTTTACAATTCCGAGGCTCTTGACATAAACCTGAAGGTAAGCTCCGAGGCAGTAATAAAGCCTGCATCATCCAGCTATAATGTCAAGTATGTCCTGGTTAACATTTCCTTTGTGCCGCAGGATGACATCAACCAGAAAATCCTGAGGTTTGAGACAGAGCCTGAAGGCAAAATCGAAAATGGCGCAATTTATTTCAGGTTTGATAATCCTACTAAAAAAAACCTGGATTTTGGCTATGATGCCGATATAAGGACATTTAACAGGATTATCGGCGTGAGGGAAAAAATCCCATTTCCCATTGAGGAAATGCCTGCTGAATACGGCATTTACCTGCAGTCAGGAGATATTATAGACTCTGATAACAAGGCAATAACAGAATTGGCCTCAAGGCTTGTTGAAGGCGAGGATGACCTTTTTGTTGCTGTCAGCAGGCTGGCTGCATGGACTAAAAACAACATCAGATATAATTTAAGCACTTTGACAGCTGAAGTTTCTCAGAAGGCCTCATGGGTTTTGGAGAACAGGCAGGGAGTTTGCGATGAACTAACTTCCTTATTTATTGCAATGCTTCGTTCAGTGGGAATTCCGGCAAGGTTTGTGTCAGGAATAGCCTATACTGATGACCCTCAATTTCCTGAGCAATGGGGTGCCCACGGCTGGGCAGAGGTTTATTTTCCCTCTGTTGGCTGGGTTCCTTTTGATGTTACCTATGGAGAGTTTGGATATGTTGATCCAACCCATATAAAATTGAGGGAAAGCTTTGACAGCGATGAAGCTTCTACTGAATACAGGTGGCTTGGAAGGGATGTTGACCTTGAGGCTAATAAACTGGATATAAAGGCTGATAAACTAAGCACAATCGGCAGGGTTGAAAGCCCAATATCCCTAAAAGCAAATATACTGGAAGATGAAGTAGGCTTTGGCTCCTATAACCTTGTTGAGGCTGAAATTGAGAATCTTAAGGATTATTATGTTTCGGCTGAGGCTTACATCTCCAAGACAGAAGAGCTTGAGGTTTTAGATGGCTATTTCAGGCAGGCTTTATTGCAGCCAAAGGAAAAGAAGAGCGTTTATTGGCTTTTGAAGGTTTCTGACAAGCTACAGAAAAACTTCATTTACACATTTCCTGTTGCAGTAGGGACGTTATGGAATTCCAGCAGCGAAACAAGCTTTACTGCATCCCAGAGGGAAATTTCCCATTCCTTTGATGAAATGCAGGGCATCCTGAAGCAGAAAGAGGAGGAAACAAGGAAAGTATACTCGAAAAATGTCAATCTGGATTGCGGAATTGACAGGAAAGAGTTTTATGACTATGAAAATGCTTTGATAAGCTGCAGCATAAAAAACATTGGAAACGTTTTTCTTAAGGATTTGAATATATGCTATGAAGAATGCAAAAAAATTGATTTGGGCATCGGAAGGGATGCTGTTGTAAACTTTACCGTTGAAGATTCGGCAGGGAAAAAGGATATTTTTGTCAGGGCAAGCAATAATGATGTTTCAAAAACAGCTAATATTGAATTTAATGTCATGGACAAGCCTTCGGTTAAGATAATTGACATAAAAAATCCCTACAATGTTTCCTTTGAGGACGTTTTTTCTGTTGAGTTTGAATTAAGCAAGGCTTCTGATTCAAATCCTATTGATGTTGGCATAGATTTTGCGCAGAACGGCTTTTCAAAAAGCTGGAATATTGAAGAATTTTTTGAAAGCAGGAAGTTTGTTGTAAAGCTGGATGGGAAAAGCCTGAAAGCCGGCAGGAACGGCTTCGATATTTTCGTAAAATATAACGACAGGAACGGCAGGGAGTATGAAACTTCCGCAGGCTTTGACATTTATCTGGTTAATGTTACCCTATGGCAGAAATTCCAGATAGAATTCTTCCAATTCAACAGGTCTTTGGAAAATCTGACAGTGCAGAACGCTGTTTTGATAATTATGGGGATTGGAGTTGTGTTTATCCTGGTTGTGTGGTATGTTTTCAGGAAGAAGAGATGAATGTATGGTGTAGCGAACATCGGGTTTCTGAGCTGCCGAAAGTCTAGCATCTTATTTTCCTTACGGATTATCTTCTTTGTTTCTCCCGGGCTTGCTTCTTTACTATTTCAAACAAGTTGTCCAGAACTTCTTGGGGAATATCCATCTTAATTTTCTCTTTTAGTTCTTCCAAAAAACATCCCAAGTCAAACGCTGCCCGGTCTTTTCCCAGCCTGATCTGGGCTTTTATTTCATCTAGAACTATACCCCATTTGATTTTTGTTATTTCCATTATTTTTCTTACATCGTCTTTATCTTTCAATCTATCAGTTGCACATTTCATTAAAATTATGTCATGAGGATCCGCTATTTTAAGTATTAAATTTTCTCCGAATTGATGCATACTTTCCGCCCTTTTCTGCATATTTTCAGAAAATACAAAATCTATGATGTTGACAACAAATAAATCAAACCTTTCATCATTTAACTTTAACATTTCTGGATGATTTATTTTTGCTCCGTAAACTTTTATCACATCAATTTCCCTGTAACCTAAGGATTTAATGGCCTCTTTGAAAGTATTCTTGTCTTTTTCATTTTCAAATACTAAATCAATGTCCAATGTGGAATCTTTAATTCCCAGAAACATCATTGCTGTGCCTCCAATGGCGTATGCTGTTACCCTTTTGTTTAGCATTCTTGCTATGTTCAGGAATAACTTTTGCTGCTCATCTATTGTTATCATTTGTAATCACTCAAATCATTTTTATTAAATGGCAGATGGATTTTCCATTTTTCTTCAATATCCTTAAAATCTTTTGACATTAAGCCGGGGATAGTATACTCAAAATTAAATTCTTTTTTTGGCAAAGCGTTGTTTCTGAACCTGTCAGGCATCCTCTTCACTCTCATGATTTTTTTTGCCAGATCATACAATGCCCCGACTTGCCTTTCCACCCTATTTTTCTTTGCTAATTGGTAAAGTTCGCTCCAATCAGCTATTTTTTTGAATAGCGCTAATGATGCCAATATGGTTCTTAGGCTTCCGGTTTTAATTGCATAAACCAAAGTTTCTTCCAAACTTGGGTTTTTCCCGTATATTTTGTATGTTATTGGGGTAGAGATTTTAACCGGAGAATACTTGTTTATTATTTCAAAATAACTGGTTCCTTTGAGCTTATTCTCGAATGATATGTTATACACCCTTTTGTTGTCGCTTAACCGCTTTGTCTTGACATAGCCTTCTTTTCTTAAGCGGAATAAATAGTAAATAGCCTTATCTTTAGTTGCTTTCAATATATTGCTGGCTGAATCAATAGTTTGTATGCCTTCCAGTTTTTTAAGTAGTGTTTCAGTTTTCATACTTAAATGTAGCAATAACTAATATATAAACTTTTCTATTTTTAAATATAATAAATTAAATGTAGCTCTAAAGATATATAAATAAAGTCCAAAATAATGTTCTTCAGTATTATTTTTCTATATAGAAAATAATGTCCGTGTTTATAATGAAAGCAGAAAATAAAAGAAGAAAGTTTGTGAAACGTACAACAGTGTTATCTGCAATGAGGCTTTGCATGGGAGAGAAAAGACTAATCGGGAAAGTGCGTTAGCAGGGCAGTAAGAAATGGGCATATAACTTATAGGGACCACCGTTATATTCGTCAACCTACGAGCAAACATTTAGAGAATCACAGCAACTTATAGGAGCAGGTTCTTTCGGATTAAACATCAATTATTACAGCGATATGTTTGCGGAGTGGGGTTGATCTGCGCAAGCAGAGTAAAATTCTTACTTTTACCAATAAATCGAGGCGAAGCCAAGCGTAGAGTTTCTGGGTTTCCGTTTTGCAAAGCCGAAGGCTAATTAACTTAATACATAAAGGGGCGGCAAAAATTACCGAAAAGTTTATAAATATCTTTCTCTATTAGTAGATATCTATCAGGTGATAAAGATATATTTGGAAGATTTGCGCTGGAAAGGAAAATTATTGGTGTTTACGTGGCATTTTAAAGAGGAGTTTGATAAGCTAAAGAAGCCTATCGAATTTGTGTTAGATGTGCTTGATGAAGGCGAGCATGTTTTAGTGTCAAAGAATCAGAACAGATACAATGTGTTTTATCCATTCAGAAGGAAATATTTGTGCTTGTCGTATGTAGAGCACGAAAACATTATTTTGATTCATATTAAGCCAACAACAAAAAAACTGGAGGCAGCGCAAAAATGATATTTTTGCTGGTCTCCAAAATAAAAATTTAGGAGGGAAAAAGAAAATGAAGAAATTCATGAAAGTTTGCTATAAGTGCGGAACAGATGTTAAGATAGCTAAAACTGTGAAGGAAGGCGTTACTTTGGACTGCCTGAAATGCCCTAAATGCGGCGAAGAGTATTTTACCTCAAGCGAACTGATAAAGTTTGACATAAAGACCGGAAAAAGGAAGATGGTCAGAAAATTCGGTACTTTGGGGGATTCTACAGTTATGAGATTTCCGTCTGATGTAGTAAAAGATTACAATATCAAGCCAGGAGATTATGGAATTTTTGAGAAGAAGCCTGAAGGAATATTGATAAAGCCAATTCACGCAAAGGATATTGGGGATTAGTAATAACCGAATGGGCAAATGCGGCAAAAATATGAAGTTTGTTAAAAAACAAAAAAGATTAATGCAGATTAGGAAAGCAAGAAAAAGAGCTAGGGAAAAGTGCGTATAACATATGCGATCGCTACGCCAGTTATACGCACCTTTTCAACTATTTTATTTATATTCTATATTGAAAATTAAAATTTTAAGCCTTTTTAAAATTATTTACAATATTAACAATAATTAAAAACCCATAAATATTTAAACTAAAGCCTATCTCAAAATAAATATGGAACAACAGCTTATAGAAAGAATTGTGCCGGATACTTCAATTATAATACAAGGCTTCCTTTCAGAAAAAATAAAGAAAAATGAGATAAAGGCAAATGAGATAATAATACATGAGGCTGTTTTGGCTGAACTGGAGCACCAGGCTAATGCAGGAAAGGCAATCGGATTTCTAGGACTGGATGAGATAAAAAGGATAAAGCAGCTTACAGAAGAAAAGGAATTTCAATTAACTTTCAAGGGAGCAAGGCCAAGAGCAGCAGAGATAAGGCACGCATCATTGGGAGAAATTGACGCTTTGATAAGGCAATTGGCCTATGAGGATGATGCAACCTTAATAACATCAGATAAAGTGCAGAGCGAAGTTGCCCTGGCAAAAGGCATGAAGGTTTTTTACTTCAAAAGGCCGGAAGCAGCGATAAAGAAATTAAGGTTGGAGAAATTCTTTGATGAAACAACAATGAGTGTGCATTTAAGGGAAAATGTAATGCCCATAGCAAAAAAGGGAATGCCCGGGAAAATGGAATTCGTGCCTTTAAGAAAAAAAGTTCTGGATCAGGAGGAAATCCAGGAAATAAGCAGGGAAATCATAGAAGATACAAAATTAAGGAAAGACGGCTTTATCGAGATTGAGAGGATGGGCAGCACCATAATACAATTGGGCAAATTCAGGATTGTTATAACAAGGCCTCCTTTTTCAGACGGATGGGAAATAACAGCAGTAAGGCCTGTAAGAAGATTAAGCCTGGAAGATTATAAATTAAGCGAAAAGTTAATGAAGCGAGTGGCAGAGCAGGCAGAAGGAATTTTGGTTGCTGGAGCTCCGGGAATGGGAAAAACTACCTTTGCCCAAGCTTTGGCTGAATTCTACGCTTCAAAGGATAAAATTGTAAAAACGGTTGAAGCGCCAAGAGACTTGATTCTGCCGGATGCTATAACACAATACTCCATAAGCCATGGCGATGCCCAGGAAATACATGATATTTTATTGTTGTCAAGGCCCGATTATACAATTTTTGATGAGATGAGGAATACTGATGATTTCAAATTGTTTGCAGACTTAAGGCTGGCAGGAGTTGGCATGGTTGGCGTTGTTCATGCAACAAACCCTATTGACGCTATACAGAGGTTTATTGGCAGGGTTGAGATGGGAGTTATTCCCCAGGTAATTGACACTGTTGTTTTCATAAAAAACGGCTTCATAAACGAGGTTTTGTCATTGCAGATGACAGTTAAAGTGCCAAGCGGAATGACAGAGGCAGATTTGTCAAGGCCCGTTGTTGTTGTGAATGACTTTGAAACAGGAAAATTAGAGTACGAGATTTACAGCTACGGCGAACAGACAGTCGTTATTCCGGTGCAGGAAAGAGGGGCAAAAACAGCAACGCATAAATTAGCGGCAGATACAATCAAGAATTATTTCGGAAGATATGCAAGGGAAATTGAAGTTGATGTCATAGCCGACAACAAGTGCATCGTTTATGTGCCGGGCGAGCATATAGCAAAGATAATAGGGAAGCAGGGAAAGAACATTGAGAAAATTGAGCAGGATCTGGGGATAAGCATTGATGTAAGGGAATTAGATTCCGGAGAAAGGCAGGCAGGAAAAAATGAAGAGGCAAAAAACGAGCTTCCTTACCAGATAGACACCAAAAAGAATTCTGTCTTGTTTGATTTGGGCATAAATATGCAGCACAAGGACGTTGATGTTTATGTTGGAGATGAGTTTATACTTACAGCAAAAGCCGGAAAAACAGGCCTGATTAAGATAAAGAAAAGCAACAACATCGGAAGAATGATAATAAAAGCGATGAATTCCGGGCAGAAGGTTAGGATTTTGGCTTAGTTCTGTCTTTATTATTCTCAACCCAGTATACAAATATACACAAATAGTAAGATTTATATATTAGTTATTTCAGGGATTAACCTACTCCTAGTCATGATTGTTCATCATATATATAAAATATATAGAGAACATGTTGATTTCTGGTTTTTGAGAGATACCTTTGTCTGCAATAAAGATTCTTTGAAATTTAAAAAAGAGGTAGGTTAAAGTGAATGATTTTCCATTTGAGTTTAGCCAACGTCCGGGAATGGAACCATCTATGGTATATAGTGCTACTGGAAGACAAACAGAGGTTCGTATACCCAAATCCGGGTTAAATGAAACCAACTTAAATGGTGCGTATCATGGTATTCGACCTCAAAAACAAAGTGAAAAAGTCATGTCTGATACCAGAGAAAATCTTCTATTAAACTACAAAAAAGAGCAGATTGGAGGCTTAGATCCTATTAATCTCTATGGAGTGCTTGACGAGCTTGAAAAGGCGTTTGAAGATGCAGTCACTCTAAAAGGCAACGTGGCAATTGCCGGCTTAAAAAGAGCAAGAAGCCTTATAGTACAATACGGGGCTTTGTACAATCTTGCACCATGGGCAGAAAGGTATAATCCTCTTGTTCATTCAATATTCTCCCATAAAGAAATTAAAGTTCCAAAAGATACTGGTGCGCAAAACGGGCATGAAACAGGCAAAAGCTTAGAATTAATTATGGAAGAACCAGAAGTTCCTCAGGTAGAAAGCGTGCCAGTACAGCTTTAAATCTGAGATTTCTTTCCAAAACCTTTTTATACATTATCTGACTTTTTCTTGTTATGCTTGACATAAAGTTCATCAGGGACAATCCTGATGTTGTAAAGAAGGATCTGAAGAAAAGGAATGACATTGAAAAGGTAAAATGGGTAGATGACCTGATAAAAAAAGACGAGGAATACAGGAGGCTGTTGCAGAAGGAGCAGGAATTAAGGCACAGGAGAAATGTAATAACAGATGAAATCAACCAATTAAAGAAAGAGGGAGGAAGCATAAAGGAAAAGATAAAGGAGGCAAAAGAGCTTCCTGACAAGATAAAGGAGCTTGCAGCAAAAGTCTATGAATTAAGGGAAAAGATAAACTATTACCAGATGCGCATTCCCAATATACTGCATGAATCTGTGCCTGTAGGAAAAAGCGAGGAAGACAACAAAACAATAAGAAAGTGGGGGGAAATAAAAAAATTCGGCTTTGAGCTTAAGGCGCATGGAGAAATCATTGAAAATCTGAATCTAGGCAATTTTGACAGCGCAGCCAAGGTTTCAGGAAGGGGCTTTTACTACCTTTTTAATGAATTAGCGCTCATGGACCTGGCTTTGCAGAGGTTTGCAATAGACTTTTTGGCAAAAAAAGGCTTTATTCTCACACAAGTTCCATTAATGCTGAGGAGAAAGCAGTACGAGGGCGTAACAGAGCTCAGGAATTTTGAGACAATGATGTACAAGATAGAGAATGAGGATTTATACCTGATAGCAACATCAGAGCATGCTATAGGCGCAATGCATTCAGACTATATTTTCAATGAGAATGAGCTGCCAAAAAAATTTGCCGGGGTAAGCCCGTGCTTCAGGAAAGAGATTGGAAGCCATGGCGTTGATGAAAAAGGCCTGTTCAGGGTGCATCAGTTCAACAAGGTTGAGCAGTTTGTCTTTTCCAGGTCGGAAGACAGCTGGAAAATATTTGAGGAGCTGATAAAAAATGCAGAAGAGATTTTCGAAAAATTAAAATTGCCTTTCAGGATTGTAAGCGTCTGCACAGGCGACATTGGGGATATAGCAGCGAAGAAATATGATTTGGAGGTTTACATGCCGAGGGAAAAGGCATACAAGGAAGCTGTTTCATGCTCCAACTGCACTTCCTACCAGGCAGCAAGGCTTAACATAAGATGCCAGAAAGGGAATGAAAGGGAGTATGTGCATACTTTAAACTCAACAGCAGTTGCGACTTCAAGGGCTTTAAGGGCAATACTAGAAAATTACCAGCAAAAGGACGGAAGCATTAAAGTCCCGGCTGTTTTAGTGCCTTACATGAACGGCATAAAAGAGATAAAGAAGAAATAGTCCCAATAGATTTTAAAATTTTCAATAAAACAAAAATCAGCAAATTTCAATATTTTTTTATTTTTAAAAAATAAATTGTATAATATAACAAAAAACAAAACTATTTTAAAAGATAAAGATAAAATAACAAATTAAGGGGTGCAATAATGTCTTCTTTATTCAAGGACATGCTCAAAAGCGACGAGACTTTATTCAAGAATGAAATAGCCCTGGACTTTGACTACCTGCCTAAGATTATACCTTACAGGGAGCAGGAGCAAAGAAGGATGGCAGCCTGCATCAAGCCCCTGCTGGAGCAGAGAAACGGGAAAAACCTCTTTATTTTCGGCCAGCCCGGAATCGGAAAGACAGCGGCAATGAAGCATGTGCTGAAAGAGCTTGAAGAAGAAAGCGAGGATGTAATCCCCGTTTATGTCAACTGCTGGCAGAAAAACACCTCATTCAAGATTCTGCTCGAGATATGCGATATTCTGGGATATAAATTAACGCACAACAAAAGAAGCGACGAATTGTTTGATGTAATCAAAAAGCTTCTGAACAAAAAATGCGCTGTCTTCGCCCTTGACGAGGCTGACAAGCTTGAGGATTTTGATTTTCTTTACTCGATACTTGAGGAGATTTACAAAAAGTCAATTTTCCTGATAACAAACTACCATGATTTTATAGACAGCATAGATGACAGGATTAAGTCAAGGCTGATGCCGGAAATGATGGAATTCAGGCCCTACAATCTAAATGAGACAAGGGGCATTCTGAAGCAACGCTCTGAATATGCCTTTTACACTGATGTTTTTGAGCAGGACGCCTTTGAATTCATCGCCAAAAAGGCTGCGGAAATCCAGGACATAAGGACAGGGCTGCATCTCATGAAAGAATCAGCAACCATAGCTGAAGGCAAATCCTTGAGAAAAATAACCTTGGAGCATGCGGAAGAAGCAGTAAAAAAAATAAGCGAGTTTACAATAAAGAAAAGCTCTGACCTGGCTTCTGATGAGAAAATGATTCTTGACATAATACAGCAGAATTCAAACGCGAAGATAGGGGATTTGTTTAAAACCTACCAGAAAAAAGGAGGCAGCCTGGCGTATAAGTCATTCCAGAGGAAAATAGACAAGCTGCAGAAAAACAAATTCATTTCCGTTGAGAAAACAACAGGCGGAAAAGAAGGCAACACTACAATTGTAAAATACGCGCAGACAAGGAAATTGACTGATTTCTGATTAGATACTATACTTAAAATATTTTGATGGGTCTGGACTGTGTATTGAGAGAATATCCTCAGGCTGGAAGTTTGCTGTAAGCCCAAAATCTGCCGATCTTACAAGTTCAAAAAAATGTCCTGCATCCTCCCCCATTTTTCTTACAAACTGTTGCGGAAAATGCCATTCCCCAGTGTATGGGTTCTGATAGCCTATTCCCACCACCTTCCTGCCACTTTTTAATTGAGCTTCCCAAAAAAATCCTGCTGCAGCTAACTTCTGTACTGTGGCTTCTATACCACTATGTCTTTCTAATACAGCGACATTCATAAATAAGGGAATACAACCTCGATTTTTAAATCTTTTTATTAGTATTTTTAGACGCCTAAAGTAGCCCTTAGCTCTTCAGAAGGCTGCCATGGAGGGTCAAAGGTAACTTCTACATCAACTTCCTTAATGCCTTTAATTTCGCTTACTTTTGCCCTTACCTCATCAAGAAGCATAGGCCCATACGGGCACATTGGGGTTGTAAATGTCATCTTTATGTAAACCTTGTCATTCTCCACTTTTACCTCATAAACAAGCTCCAGCGTCCATATGTCTATCATTATTTCAGGGTCATTGACTTTCTTTAAAACCTCAATAACGTCCTCTTTTATTGCCATTTTATATCAAGCTGGCTTTATTTTTTATAAGGTTTTTGCTTAATACCTTATTTCAAAGCCGCCAAACTCGTTTTTCGGCTTTTCAAATTTAATTTCAACATTTTCAACCTTTGCAGCCCTTGGCCCTGTTTTGCAGAACTCAATCAGATTTTTTATTTTTTCTTCGCTGCCTTCAGCAACTACCTCAACAGAGCCGTCAGGCAAATTCCTTACAAAGCCCTTTAATCCAAGCTCCAATGCGATATTTTTTGTATTCCATCTGAATAAGACACCATGCACAAAGCCTTTCACTATTATATGCGCCCTTTTCATTTTTTGTCATCCTTTTTTATTATTATTGGCAAAACCATGTCCAGTGCTTATGGGGGCTGAAAAGCCAAAATTCTGCATTTCCAGCCAAAACCGCAACCCACTGGACACTGGACATCTGCTCGCGTGAGGTATTTAAATCAATCTTATTTAATAAATTTCTGTGAATTCGGCAGGAAAAATTTCACCCCCTTTACCTTCCTGCCTAATTTTTTAAAAATAACAGGTGATTTAGATGGACTTGAGCAATGATACAATAAAGGAGCTTTTTTACAGGCAGATTCGGGAGTTGACAGTAAAAAAATCCAGGAGCTTTGATTACCAGTTCAGCGGCAAATGGATTGAGCAGCAATAAAAGCTTTTTGGAATGTATATAAATTATTATGATAAACTATAAATAGTATTGTTTTTTTCCTTTTTTTATGAGAATTCTTGCAAAGGAAGAAATCAATGCCGAAAAAAATGCATTGATAGAGAGCATTCTTGACGGCGCGGTTTTCATCTACCCTACTGACACCATTTACGGATTGGGATGCAACGCATTGAAAAGCGAAGCGGTAAATAAAATAAGAAATTTGAAGGAAAGGACAAAAAACCCCTTTTCAGTTATTGCGCCGTCAAAGCAGTGGATTTACAACAACTGCATTTTATCGGAAGAGGCCACAGAATGGGTTGAAAAACTGCCAGGGCCTTACACCTTAATCCTGAAAATAAAGAAAAATGCAGTCGCGAAAGAAGTAAACCCCGGCCTTGGCACTTTGGGCATAAGAATTCCCGCCCATTGGTTCGGCTCATTCGTTGCAGAGCTTGAAGTGCCGATAATAACAACATCTGTAAACAAAAGCGGAGAGGATTTCATGACTTCTCTTGAAGATTTGGATGAGGGCATTAAAAGCAGTGTTGATTTCATTGTTTACGAAGGAGAAAAAAAAGGAAAGCCCTCAAAGATTATTGACCTGGGCAACAAGCTTAAGATCACTGAAAGATAGCAATGTTTTTAAATTGAATTCTATTATTTTCTGTTGAGTAAAAATGCCTAAGAAAGAAATTGAAGAAAAGCAGGAAGAGCCGGAAAAGAAGCTGAAAATACTTGCTGCAGGAGATATCCATGGGGATACGAGCCTTGCTGAAAAGCTTGCTATCCGGGCTGAAAAGGAAAAAGTGGATTTGGTTATTTTGTGCGGAGACATAACCTATGGGGAGAAAAGCACTGAAAACCTGATAGGGCCATTTGTCAAGAGAAAGGAAAAGGTTTTGCTTATTCCAGGCAATCACGAGACAATTGCAACAGCAGACTTTTTGAGCCAGCTTTACGGTGTAAAGAACCTGCATGGGTATTCTGTAAAATACAAGGATGTAGGCATTTTCGGGGCAGGAGGGGCAAATATAGGGTTGTTCCAGCTTGAGGAAAATGAGATTTACGGCCTGTTAAAAAAAGGATTTGACAGGATAAGGGATATCAAGAAAAAAATAATGGTGACTCATGTGCATCCCGAGGGCAGCAAGATGGAAAAATTCACAAAATTATTCCCGGGCAGTTCCGGAGTTAAAAAAGCAATCGAAAGCTTTAAGCCTGACATTTTGCTTTGCAGCCATGTCCACGAAGCAGAAGGCATAGAGGAAAAAATAGGCAACACCACGGTAATAAATGTCGGGAAAAAAGGCAAGATAATAGAGATTTAGTAGTATTCTTCCAGGCCCGGTATATCCATATCTGACACTTCTTTTTTCTTTTCTTCAGGTTTGATTTGTTCCTCCTGAGTTTCAGGCGCATTCTGGCTTTTGTCTTCAAACATGCTAAAAACATTCTGACTCGGGCCAGGCTCCTTGTCTTCAAAGATGTTGCCCTGGTTTGTAAAGGCCTCTTCCCCCATAAGGGAAGACAGCATCTTGATTATCTTCCTTATCTCTTCATGTGAGTCCTCTTTTGTGTCTATGGTTATTTTCATTTTGAACTAGCCTCTTTCCTATCATATATTTTTGATTTGCCTTGTATATTTAAGGATATAAATCTTTCTATTGCAAAGAATAAATAAATTTAAATATAAATCATATTAAATGTTATTAAAATGGAAGACACAGACGATATTTTTTCGGATTTTGAGGATAAGGTAAAGGGAAAAAAAGAAAGAAGGGAAACGGAAGCTAAAAGGCCGCAGGAAAGGGAACGGGAAGAAAATGCCGATCAAAAGGAAATCCTGAAAGAGCGCTACAGGGCTGAAAAAGAGGCTCTGGAGGAAAAATACCGGAAAGAGATGGAAGTAGTGAGGGAAAAGGAGATAACCGAAGCGATAAAACAGGGTAAAATCAACCCAAGCCTGCATAAAGTTGAAAGAATCATTTATATTTCTGTTATTTTAATATTGCTTGGCTACCTTATTTACAATATTGGTTTTTCTGGTGAGGAAAAAGCAGGATCGGAACAAGCTGCTGTGAAAGAGGTTGCTCCTGTTAAAGAAGAGAACAAGACTGCGGAAGCCAATAAAACCGAGGAAAAAAAAGCTGAGGTAAAAGAGGCTCCAAAGGAAGAGCCAAAAGAAGAGCAAAAATATTCAGGCTCAATAACCTTGACAATAGCCAGGATTTACAGCGAGAAAAAGACCAATGCAACAGGCCAAATAACACAAATTGACTTTACTATAGATAATGGCAAGAATAAAGTTTTAACCCCGGTCGTGAATGCCTATATCTATGATGATGACACCAAGGAGCTCTGGGAAACGGTAAGCAGGGGAGCTTACACCTATCCAATAGGCATGAAAGCAGGCGCAAAGCAGAAGGGAAGCATAACCATTACTCCAAAAACATTCTCAAAGCTTGACCTTAAGAAAAGCATAAGAGTTGCATTGAATGACACAAAAGACGGGTTTATCACTGCGGCAAATGACGCGATACTTATTTCCTAAATCTGTATTTACTTTGGAATAGTTATAAAATGGGAAGATTTAAATATCATTTGCAATTAACAGAGTGATTTAATTGCCTGAAGGGTGGAAATAAGAATGAATGATAAAACAAAAGCACCATCTTTAGTTGATAGATTGGAAATGACTAGAACTTTTTCTGAGAGTGGAGAGATTGTACTTCCTGAAGGCGTAACTATTAAAGGAATTGCAGATAGCGCAAGTACTTATTTGGCTGAATTAAGGCGGAAATTTAGAGAAATAGGAGAAGATTTAACAGATCTTGTAATGGAATTAACCGATGTTTCTTATGCCTCATTCCACAGCCAAGATTTTTTAGATATGCCTTCAGACAGGGAAAAGCCTTATTCTGCTCAGGAGTTCTTGGATTCATTAAGAGAGATATCATTTGAAATGCAAGACATGGAAAGCCTCCAAAGATTTTACGAATTGGCAAGAACAAATCTGAGTCATAGCAATAAATTCATTTACAATCTTGTTGTAAATAATTTAAGAGCAACATTAAATGAAGCTAAATCCGAAGAAAAATATTCTAAAAAAAGATTCACAAGATTTGTTTTAGACGTCCTCGAAGCCGCAATACCTATTGAAGATAAAAAGAAAAAGGACAAATGGGCTACCTTTAGACCACAATACGAGCTAATAAAATCAAGGCATTATCCAATTATGGATGGAGATCACAGAGAAGATGCACCAATAACACATAAGCAGTCTGACATTACTATGGATTATATAAGAAAAATATTAAGTGAAGGTGAAACTACGGAGGTAGTAGATGGAAAAGAAATCAAAATCCCTCCAGCTAAAAAATTTTACGATGAAACAGACTTTCTATCAATCAAACCTGGAGGAGCTGGTGAAGGGGCTACGATAATAAAATTCACAATATATCGCGGAGATCCCAAAAATCCATATACAACTAGATTGAGTGTAAATAAAAGGGATACAGATGTTATTTCCTTAATCCAAGGAATATGCGAAATTGGCTTAGCAAACCGAGATCGTTTAATGGGCCATTCAGTCGATTATATAGGTATGATGGGAAAAACTAAAAATATGCTTTGATTTTTCATAAAATTCCCTGCCAATTCATCCATATATTGTTAATGACTTCATTCAGCTCCATCTTCTTTATTTCCGCTATTTTTTTGTAGCTTTCTATGATAAAGGCAGGCTCGTTTCTTTTATCCTTATATGGGCTTAAGTAAGGCGCATCTGTTTCGCAGAATAATTGCGTTATTGGAACATCTTTTACTATGTCCTGGAACTGCTGGCTCCTTACAACACATGTAGGTATTGTCAAAAACCACCCATTATCGCTGATTCTCTTGGCAAGCTTCTTTTTGCCTGTAAAGCAGTGCATTATTATTTTTTTAAGCTTAGAAGATTCAAGCATCTCTATGCAGTCAAGCTCTGCTTTCCTTGAATGTATCAAGACAGGCTTTTTTATTTTTTCTGCCAATGAAATCATTTTTAAAAATAAATCTTTCTGCTCTTTTTCATCTTTAATTAAAGCGTAATCCAAGCCGATTTCACCGACATAAGCAATTTTATTTTTATTTTTCTCAATAAATTTAATTTCCTCGTCAACATCAAAAACATTTGGCTTTAATGGAAAATCCCCGGATTCAATTTCCTTTTGCAGAGTATTTATCGGATAAATGCCAAGAGAAGCCTTTACAATGCCAAATTTTTCCGCCAATTGAAGCGATTTCCTGTTTGTCTCCGGGTTTATGCCTGAAGTAACAGCTACCTTAACACCGGCTTTTTCGGCATTTTCAATAACTTTGTCCCGGTCATTGTCAAAAAAGCAATGCTCGAGGTGAGAATGCATGTCTATAAGCAAATCCATTTATTTTGCGGAAATGACAATATTTATAAATATTTTTGAATTATCCATGCGTATGGACACTGTAAGGATGTCGGGCGCATAAGAATTCTTTTTCTTATTTAGCTTTATTTTATAAATAATATTTTAGGTGATATTCATGCCAATATACTTCAAAAAAGAAAAATTCAAAAATCAATTGAAAAATTACATGCCTATGGACAAGTTTCCGCAGATAGAAGGCTATAATTTTGAGCAGAAATTTGATTTCAGGAAATTTATCGACAGATATTCCTATACCGGATTCCAGGCATCAAACTTCGGAAAGGCAATAAGCCTTTTGAGCGAAATGCTCGAGGAAAAAAAAGGCGGCCTTAAGATATGGCTTTCATTCACGGGCAATATGGTAAGCTCGGGCAATAGGGAAATAATAAGGTTCCTCGTCAAGAAAAAAATCATCGATGGGATAACAACGACCGCAGCTTCAATTGAAGAGGATATTATAAAATGCATCAGGCCATTCCATCTGGGAAACTTTGATGTGCAGGGAAAATTCCTGTCTGACGAATGCGTTGGCAGGATAGGAAACATACTTGTGCCTTACGACCGCTATCTTTATTTTGAAAGGTTTTTCAATGATTTTTTTGAAAAGCTGCTTAAGGAAACCAAGGAAGTCCCATGCACCCACGAAATAACAGGAAAAATCGGGCTGTACCTGCAGGAAAATAAATTGACAAAGCAGAAATGCAAAGAGTCATTCTTGTACTGGTCGGCTAAAAATGGCATACCTGTTTTCTGCCCAGGCATAACAGACGGCGCAATAGGAGACATGAGCACTTTCATCAGGCGCAGAAACAGGAATTTTGCGATTGATGTCATTAAAGACCATTATGTTATAACAAACCTGATGCAGAATACTGACAAGGCAGGCTGCATTATCCTTGGAGGGGGAATTGCAAAGCATTACCTGCTGAATGCTGCCATTTTCAGGGACGGATTCGAATACAGCATTTACCTTACAACAGCCAATGAATTTGATGGTTCCGATTCGGGAGGCAACCAGGAAGAGGCAATAAGCTGGGCGAAAATAAAGCCGAATGCAAAGCGTGTCAAGGTTGTAGCAGACGCAACTTTAATATTCCCATTATTGATTGCAGGCGTTCATGATAAGATAAAGTCAACTTAAGCAAGGCTGCCAATATTTTGCGGAAGCCAAGAACGCTGAAACGAAGCAAGGAACAGTTTTCATTCAATAAAATTTATTTTCCAATATCTTAAATAATAAAAATTAAGAAAACTGCTGGAGCAAAGGCAGCCTTAAGTTGACATCGTTCAAGGTAAAATAAAAAATAAATTTTAAATAATCTGACTTAATTGCCAATACTATGAAAATAACCGTTGAAAAAATAAGAGCAATGAAGGGCAGGGAAAGAATAAGCATGCTTACTGCCTATGACTACAGCACTGCAAAAGTCATGGATCAAGCAGGAATTGACATTGTGCTTATTGGTGATTCTCTGGGCATGGTTGTTTTGGGATTTGACACAACGCAGAAAGTGACAATGCAGGATATGATAAGGCATACAGGGGCTGTTGCAAGAGGCATTAAGAATTCGCATATAGTTGCGGATATGCCGTATAAAAGCTATGACAATGAAAAAGATGCGCTGAAAAACGCGAAATTATTGCTGGAAGCGGGTGCAGATTCTGTAAAAACAGAAAAAAAACCCGAAATTGCAGGATTTTTGGTAAAAAATGGAATAAATGTTATGGGCCATATTGGATTAACACCCCAGACAATAACAAACTTTAAAGTTCAGGGCAAGGATTATGAAACTGCAAAAAAAATAAAGGAAGAGGCAATTGCTTTGGAAAAAGCCGGCTGCTATTCTTTGATTCTGGAATGCATTCCGATGCGGCTTGCAAAAGATATAACAAAAGCAGTTAAAATTCCAACAATAGGCATAGGCGCGGGGCCTTATTGCGACGGCCAGGTTTTAGTAATAAATGACATGCTGGGCTTGTTTACAGATTTCAAGCCGAAATTTGTCAAAAGGTATGCCGAATTGAGTAGCATAATGAAAAAGGCTGTTGAAGATTATAATAAAGACATTAAGGAAAGGAAGTTTCCTGATGATGAGCATAGTTTTCACTAAATAACCTATTTTTGATGGTTATAGTCAATTCTAATCTTACTAATTGGAGTTATTTCTCTTTTTAACAATTTTGATATATAATGCTCTAGTCTAATAATTGTCTCATGATGCCTTCCTGTTATTAAGTCGCCTAATCCATCCACTGCTAAAAGTGGTATAGCCATTGCTGAATAGCCAATAGCCGCCATTCCTAACGTATTACCCCATTCTTGAATTAATTTATCATAATCATTAACTAAAATATCAGAGAATTTATAGGCAAGACTTAAAACTAGCAAACCATGAACTCTACTTATGATTTTCAAAATTGGAGTTCTTTGACGCATCTCTTTACTCTCTGATAAATAGTCTTCCAGAGTTTTATTTCCCCTACTATCTTCTTCAATATTGTTTTGTTCCATTTTAATCTTTTATTATATGTAAGTAGTAAAATCTAATTATTTATTAACTTATCTTTAAAAAATTCAATTAAAAATGGAAAAATTTATAAATAATTCAAGAAATACTTGAATTATGGGAACTGAATACTTTAGATACGATGTTGAAAAGATAAAATTAGATAGCAAAGACAAGAAAATCTTGGAATTACTTTATAAAAATTCAAGAACGCCAGTCAGTGAAATAGCCAGAAAAACAGGCATTCCGAAAGACAGTGTTTTGTATAGAGTAAAAAGGCTTGAAAAATTAAAAGCTGTAACTTATATAACAATTATAAATCCAGTATTGATGGGTTTTCCGATTTTTAAGTTTATTAATTTAATATTGCATAATTTTAATCCAAAAAGAGAGAAAGAATTTATCAGTTTTATAACAACTCATCCTAATATAATTTATTCTGCAAAAACTTCTGGAAGATATGATTATACTATTGCGATTTCTGCGAAAAGCTTGAAGCATTTCGATGAAATTATGAAGCTATTGAGAACAAAATTCAGCGACATAATAAAGGACTTTGAAACAGTGGATATTTTGGAGGAATACAAATATGACTATATGGTAGATTTAATAGACCAAATGCAATAAGTTAATAGTTTTCATTGAATTCTAAAAACCGAAACTTTTAAATATATGTACACATACACATACACATATGGCTACAAAAACAATATCTATTATGGATGATGCGTACGAGCTTTTAGTTAGAAATAAGAAAAAAGATGAGAGCTTTACAGATGTGATTAGAAGGGAATTCTCAAAGAAAGGAAGTATATTAGATTTAGCAGGGGCATGGTCAGATCTAAGCGACAATGACATTGAGGAAATGGAAAATGCAATTAAAAAATCCAGGGAGTATACAAGAAGGCATGTAATGGAAAGGATAAAATGATTCTGCTGGACACGAGTTTTCTTATTGATTTATTAAAAGAAAGAAGAAATGCAGTTGATAAAGCAGCAGAACTTGTCAATAGGGATATATTAGCTACTACTTATGTCAATATTTATGAGTTGTTGATAGGCGTATTTAATAAAAAAGGCATTGACTACGAGAAAAAAATGAACACTATTGAACATCTGACAGAAAAATTAGAAGTTTTAACACTGGAAAAAGATTCTACAATAAAATCTGCAGAAATTGGCGGAGAATTAATGCTGAAAGGCCAAATTGTAGGGGATACGGATAATATGATAGCCGGCATTGCATTATCCAATGGCATAAATACGATTGTAACAAGAGACAAGGAGCATTTTAAAAGGGTAAAGGGCATTAAGGTTGAAGGTTATTAATGCAATAATTTAATAAACCTATTTTTATTTCTATTCTTCTATGGGCAATTCCTTAAAAAACAAAAACATCGTAATTGGTGTTACCGGAAGCATTGCATGCTACAAAGTTCTAGATTTAATTAAAAGATTAAAAAAATTAAATTCTACGGTATATGTTATTATGACAGAAAGCGCTACAAAGCTTGTTTCTGTAAGCGATTTTGAAAATGTAGCTGATGACGTCAAAGTGCATTTGTTTGACCCTAATTTTAATTATAAAGATTATATCAAAAAAAACAGGCCGATAAAGCACATAAGCTTCGCTGATGTTGCAGACTTGTTTTTAATCTGCCCGGCAACTGCGAATGTAATTGCGAAAATCGCAAATGGAATTTCGGATGACCTGCTGACAAGCAGCATTCTTGCAACTCTTGCGCCAGTAGTTATCTGCCCGGCAATGAATGTCAAGATGTGGAACAATCCATTGACGCAGGAAAACGTTGCAAAATTAAGAAAACTCGGATATATTTTTGTCGAGCCTGAATACGGGGACTTGGCTTGCGGCTATAAGGGCATAGGCAGGCTGGCTAATTTGGACAAAATCAGCAATAGAATTACCACGATAATCAATAAAAAAAATTCTTTGAAAAACAAAAAAATATTGGTTACAGCAGGGGCAACCATTGAGGAAATAGACCCTGTCAGGGTCATAACCAACAAAAGCTCTGGGAAGATGGGGGTTTACATTGCGGAAGAAGCCTTTTTGAGAGGCGCAGACGTCACTTTAGTAAGGGGCGCAAATGCGATAGAGCCGAAATTTCCAATAAGAGATATTAAAGTATCAAGCGCAGAAGAACTGTTCAATGAAATCAAAAAAAACATCAAAGATAAAGATATAATGATACATGCGGCAGCCGTCTCTGATTTTGAAGTTAACAACAAAAGGGATGAAAAGATAAAATCCGGCCAGGAGCTGCACTTGGAATTGACGCCAACAACAAAGATTCTTGAAAACATAAAAATCCTCGAAAAGCAGAGCTTTTCGGGACGCCGAAAAAGCAAAACTTTTTCGAGCGAAATAAAAAAAAATATATTCTTGGTAGGTTTTAAAGCAGAATATAATGTAAGCGAAAAAGTTTTGGTGGAAAGGGCCTATAATCTGCTTAAAGATGCAAATGCGGACTTAATGATAGCAAACGATGTCGGAAAGAAAGGCAGGGGCTTTGATGTTGAAACCAATGAGGTTTTTATTGTCGATAAAAATAGGAAAGTTAAGCATTTGGATCTAGCAGACAAAAAAATTATAGCCAGTAAGGTTCTTGATGAAATAAAGATAAGATGAAAACAGCAAAAGCATTCGCTCCTGCAAACATAAGCTGCATCTTCAGGATTCATGAGCATAAAAACCCAAGATGGATGGGCTCTTCTGGTGTGGGCTTCACTGTTAATGAAGGTGTTGTAGTTTCAGTTAAGGCAACAAATAATGAAAAAAACATCATAAAATTCAGTAATAAAAAAATTATATTTCCAACAGTGGAAAGTATCATTAAAAAATTAAATAAAAATAATGAAAATTTTGAAATAAATATCGAGTCAAAGCTGCCTTTGGGCTGCGGCTTCGGCCTGAGCGGCGCAAGCGCACTGGCGACTGCCTACGCATTAAACAAGTTATTAAATTTGAAAAAAAATCAAAAAGAATTGGCAATAATTGCGCATACTGCGGAAGCTGAAAACAAGACCGGGCTGGGGGATGTTGTGAATCAGTTTTACGGGGGATTTTGCGTGAAATCCAAGCCCAGCTCGCATTTTATCGTTAAAAGATTAAATATAAACGGCATTAATGTTTACTGCAAATACTTCGGCAGAATAAGCACAAAATCAATAATCACAAATCCAAAACTAAAAAATAAAATAAACAAATCTGCGTCAATAGCATTAAATAAAATTAAAAATTTAAATAATAAAAATATTAAATTTAAGGATATAATTAAAATATCAAAGGGATTTGCAGTCGGCAGCGGCTTATTAAAAGATAAAAATACTATTGAAGCGATAAAGAACATAGAAAAAAACAAGGGTAATGCATCAATGATAATGCTCGGAAACGCTGTTTTTTCAGACAAGTATTTTAAAGGCGCAATTAAATTGAAAATATCAGACAAAAAGGCTTGTTTGCTATGATACCCAAAACCCATCCAAGGTATGCATCATTAAAGACTAGGAATTTAATAGCTGGTGGAATAAGGAAAGGGATTACTTCAATGCATGGCTTAATTGCGCATGGCAGGGGCGAAGCATTTGATTACCTGCTTGGCGAGAAAACAAACAGTTTTGCAAAAAAATCAATCGGGGCCGCGGCAGCTATGCTTTTATTGGCGGAAAAGCCGGTTATAAGCGTGAATGGAAATACGGCTGCATTAGTTCCAAAAGAAATTGTAAAATTATCAGAAACAATACCTGCAAAACTGGAAGTAAATATATTTCATCCCTCAAAAAAAAGGGAATTGAAGATAAAAGAACACTTAATAAAAAACGGCGCAAAAAATGTCTTATTACCTGGGAAAAAATATAAAATAAAATTTTTGGAATCAAACAGGAAATATGCAAATCCGGACGGAATTCTAAAGGCAGACGTTGTTTTTGTCCCTTTGGAAGATGGGGACAGGGCAGAGGCTTTAGTTAAAAACGGGAAAAAGGTTATTACAATTGATTTAAACCCCTTATCCAGGACTTCACGGAAAGCAACAATAACAATTGCCGATAACATAATCAGGGCGGTTCCATTATTAATAAAAACAATAAAAGAATATAAAAAATACAATAAGAGTAAATTAATAAAAATAATAAAAAAATATGACAATGAAAAAATGCTGAAAGCGGCTCTTGCTGGAATCAGGCCTTAGAAGACGCTGCTTTTTTCTTGGATCTTGAGTAAGCAATGGTAATGAAAACAAATCCCCATACTGTAAGGGCCAATACAGGCAATTCTGTAAAAAATGAAAGCATAGCGTACTTAAATGGGCTTTTAAGCATATATGTGGAAATTGCCTCGCTTGACGGAAGCCCGGTTACTGAAAACATTATTGCCAATACTATAAGCGCTGCCGCAATCCCGAACAAAATGACTATGCAAAGCAATGCCAGGCTGTGCAGCTTGTTGCTCCTGAAGTGCCTGAAAGACTGCTTAATGGTTTCAAGCGTGCCAAGCTCTTCCAGGGAGAGCAGCGGAACAACATATATGGTGGACATTACCAGTATAACGAGGCCCACAATCAATGCTGCGACAAGCAATAGAACCAGCAGGCCGCTGAATGCCGAAAGAAAAATGCCGCTGATTACCGACAAAATCATGAATGCAACCATGAACCCTACGAAAACCAGAAACAGTAGCAAGCTTACCAGGAAAAATCTCATACCTTTTCTCTTGGCATTTTTAAAACCTGCAGCAAGGTCGGTCCTGCCTTTGCTTACAAGCTGGCCTATCAGCCCAAATGTCCAGCCGTACATTAAATAGCCTATTATTAAGAGGGCAATATAGGAAAAGACAACGAGCAAAAGAAATCCGGGATTTGCCAGCAGGTAGGCGATATTAAAGCTGCTGTCAGGGCCTATAATCTTGAAATACATAGGATAAAGCAGCAGCCCAAGAATACTGCTCAGCAGCAGCGGAACAAAAACAGACGGGTTATTGAAAACCAGCCTAAATGAGTCGCTTATTGCCTTGCTGTACTGAAAGCCAGCCATAAGCCTTCTTTGGTTAGTTAATATTTAAACTTATTTATTATATGAGGAAGTATCTCCCTCAAGTCCTTTTTCTCAATTACAACATCAGCGGCCTTTTTTACCTCCTCATGCTGGCAGTTGAATGCTATGCCCAGCCCGGCTTCCTCCATTACCTTTATGTCATTCAGGTAATCCCCTACAAAAACGCATTCTTTTAAGCTAATTTTTTCCCTTTTTGCAATCATTTTCAGGGCATCTGCCTTTTTTTCAATGTCAAATTCAGTAGCCTCGACCTTTGCAATTTTCCCGTTTTCATCAAAATAAATCCTGCTCAAAAAGACATCATCAAAAAATTCATTGTAGTTCGGGATGAATTTCTCGAGGACAATGTTCAGGGAGCCTGAGATTATTGCAAGCTTCAGGCCATTTTTCTTCAATTCTTTTAATGTTTCCAAAGCCCCTGGCATTAATCTTAAGCTGGAAATTGCCTTGAAAAAATCCTCCTTTTTTGCGCCTTTTTCCTCCCATAGCCCTATGTCGTGCTCTGCCCACTGCAGGTAGCTTATCTCACCGTTAAAGAACCTGTTTCTTGCGTCTTCCCTTCTATGACTGTCTGTCTGGAAATAGTCATGAAACACCTGCCATGAAAATTTCACATTGTCTATGAGGGTGCCATCAACGTCAAAGCAGGCCAGCTTGTATTTTTGCATTTTTATCATGGGTTAATGCCCCTTATTTTTAAAATTATTTTTTAATTTGGGCAAAAATGAAGCAAAAAACAAAATGGCTTAATATTGCGAAATATTTATAAATTAAACGAAAATCTCCTAGCACATGACAATCGTAGGCTTTAACTTTACAAGCATTAACGCGGAAAGAAAGGAGCCTGTAAAGGGAAAGATAAACATAAACAACAACGTGGCTATAAAGGATGTTGAGGAAAGGGACTTAAATTTGGGCTCCAACAAGCAAAAGTCCCTGAAGTTCAAGTTTGAATTCACCTCAAAATATGATCCCAATGTCGGCAGCATCATCCTTATAGGAGATGTACTTTTCATTGAAGAGGCAAAAAAGATAAAGGAAATCCTTGATGGGTGGAAGAAAGACAAAAAGCTGCCAAAAGAAATTACTGGCAGTATTCTGAATACTATTTTGGGGAAATGCAATGTGCAGGCCCTGATTTTGAGCGAGCAGGTGAACCTTCCGCCGCCTATACCCCTGCCAAAGGTGCAGGTCGGGACAGAGAAATAGGCTTTCTTATTCTGTGTTTATCTAAGCTGCAAGGCAAGTTGATACAAGCAAAACATTTATAAAATAACGGTGCTTTATTGGAAAGTGGTTAAAGAATAAAATGGCAAAAGAACTGAAGCTTAAAGTTGCAGAAGCTATACAGGATGATGTAAACAAGGGCATAGTCAGGATTGACTCCAGCTTCCTGAACGAGATAGATATAAGGCCAGGAGAGATTGTTGAAATAGAAGGCGAGAGAAAGACAGTTGCCATAGCCGACAGGGCCTATCCCGGGGATATAGGCCTGAATATAATAAGGATGGACGGAATCATAAGGAAAAATGCCAAGACGGGAATAGGGGAAATCTTGAATGTAAGAAGGGCGCAGGTCAAAGAGGGAAAAAAAGTCATTATCGCGCCTGCAAGAAAAGGCATTGTTATCAGGGCTTCTCCTGACATATTTAAGCAGGGATTGCTTGGAAGGGCTGTTGTAAAAGGTGATATAGTCTCTTTGGGTGGAAGCAGAAGAAGAAGGACTGCACTTATGGAAAGCCCTTTTTTTGAAAGCGACATATTCAATATTCTTGATGAAAGCATGATGGGCTTCGGCTTCGGCGACATAAAGTTTGTTGTTGCAGATGTAAACCCAAAGCAGGCGGTAATAATCTCTGATACTACTGAAGTTGTCTTTAATCCGGAAGCCATTGAAATCAAGGAGGAGCTTGTTCCAGAGGTTGCTTACGAGGATATTGGGGGCCTGGAGGATGAAATAAAGAAAATAAGGGAAATGGTTGAGCTGCCGTTAAAGCACCCTGAAATATTTGAAAGATTGGGCATAGAAGCGCCAAAAGGAGTTTTATTGCACGGGCCTCCAGGAACCGGTAAAACTTTGCTTGCAAAAGCAGTTGCAAATGAAACAAATTCCCATTTCATATTGATTAACGGCCCGGAAATCATGTCGAAGTATTACGGGCAGAGCGAGGAAAATTTAAGGAAAAAATTTGAAGAAGCTGAGAAAAATGCACCTTCAATTATTTTTATTGATGAAATAGATGCCATTGCCTCAAAAAGGGAAGAGACTAGAGGCGAGGTTGAAAGAAGGGTTGTTGCGCAGCTGCTGGCCTTGATGGACGGCTTGAAATCAAGAGGCAAGGTTGTTGTCATTGCCGCAACAAATGTTCCTAATATACTTGATCCTGCATTAAGAAGGCCCGGCAGGTTTGACAGGGAAATTGAAATTGGAGTTCCAGGAAAAGAAGGACGCCTGAATATTCTGAAAATTCATACAAGAAATATGCCCTTGGGAAAAAATGTTTCTTTGAAGGAATTGTCTGAAATAACGCATGGCTTTGTCGGCGCTGACTTGTCTTCATTGGTTAAAGAAGCAGCAATGATTGTTTTAAGGAGAGTTCTGCCTGAATTGAAGCTGCAGGAAGAAGAGCCAATACCCAAAGATGTCCTTGAGAAATTAAGGGTTACCCAGAAAGACCTGAAAGAATCCTTGAAAGTAGTAAGGCCCTCTGCTTTAAGAGAAGTTTTGGTTGAAATACCTAATATTAAATGGAGCGATATTGGAGGCTTGGATGAGGTAAAGCAGGAATTGATTGAGGCAGTTGAATGGCCTTTGAAGCATCCAGATGCATTTAAAAGGCTGGGAGTAAAGCCTCCAAAAGGCATTTTGCTTTATGGCGCTCCGGGAACCGGAAAAACCTTATTGGCTAAAGCAGTTGCAAATGAGAGCGAAGCTAATTTCATTTTGGTTAAAGGCCCTGAACTGCTTTCGAAATGGGTTGGCGAGAGCGAAAAAGCAGTAAGGGAGGTCTTCAAAAAAGCAAGGCAGGTTTCTCCATGCATTATATTTTTTGATGAAATTGATAGTTTAGCTCCAACAAGGGGCTTGAACTCAGACAGCCATGTAAGCGAAAGGGTTGTAAACCAAATGCTTACAGAAATTGATGGCCTGGAGGAAATGCATGATGTAGTTATCATAGCAGCAACAAACAGGCCTGACATGGTCGATACTGCATTGTTAAGGCCCGGCAGGTTTGACAGAGCGATTTTAACTCTAGTGCCGGATGAAAAAACACGGCTTGAAATTTTTAAAGTTCATACAGCGGGAATGCCATTAAAATACGAGAGCGGCAAGATAGGGTACGACCAAAAACAAATCAAAAAAAATAATATTACGAGTAAGATGGCATTTGACGAGTCAGTTCAAGAAGGTGAATTGCAAAAAATAAGCAAAAAAGAAGAAATAAAAATAAATTCCGATAGAGAGGCTTTTTTACTGGAGTTTGCCCAAAAGACAGACGGCTATGTTGGGGCTGATATAGAATCAATTTGCAGGGAGGCTGCAATTTTTGCATTGAGGGAAAACATGAGCGCAAAGGCAATAACAAAAAAGCATTTTGAAAAAGCCCTTGAAAAGGTTCCAGCTTCTGTAACGAAGGAAATTGAAAAGGCTTATGAAAAATTAAGAGAGCACCTCAGTTCTGCAAGAGGCAAGCAGATGCTTGAGGAAAAGCCTGTTTATATGGGGTAATTTTATTCTTTATTTTTATTAATTATACAAAACCTTTAAATAAACTTATTCTACATTCTCTTTTATGAAACCTTCTGCCGGGGACAGAGTAAGGGTAATTCTGGATGATGAAGAGGTAGAGGGCATGCTGATGCCTA
>Ga0209211_10000160_pt1 | contig 146619 bp, 163 predicted proteins | sample RifGroA2_FD_183992 | JGI IMG/M metagenome (GOLD analysis project Ga0209211, IMG submission 183992) | Groundwater microbial communities from Rifle, Colorado, USA - Groundwater A2 (SPAdes) (version 2) | ecosystem: Environmental > Aquatic > Deep subsurface > Groundwater | place: Rifle, Colorado...
AACGTGACTATTACCGTAAAACTCATCGCTCCTATCGCGATGGAAGAAGGTTTACGTTTTGCGATCCGTGAAGGTGGCCGTACTGTTGGCGCCGGCGTGGTTGCAAAGATTTTGGCTTAATAGCAGTAAAAATATTTAGCGGTTTGCTAACCGGTGACGTCCGTGCTGCGGATGTCACCGAGCTCTTTAGAAATATAACGCGGCAGCACCGCAACGCTCTTTGGAATTAATATGCAAAACCAAAAAATTCGTATTCGTCTTAAAGCATTTGATTACCGTTTGATCGACCAGTCTGCAGCTGAAATCGTTGATACAGCTAAGCGTACTGGTGCAGTTGTTAAGGGTCCAGTACCTTTGCCAACACGTATCGAGCGCTTTGACATTCTGCGTTCACCACACGTAAACAAGACTTCACGTGACCAGTTAGAGATTCGTACCCATTTGCGTTTGATGGATATTGTTGATCCTACAGAGAAAACAGTGGATGCCTTGATGAAATTAGACCTCCCAGCAGGTGTGGACGTCGAAATTAAGTTGCAGTAATTCAGTATTTCCAGTCTTAGCGCTTGCCAAGACTGGCCTTTCGGGATAGAATCTAAGGCTTCGCTCAATTATTTGGGCGGATTTTCAGGTTTTATCAGCATTAAAAACGTTGTAAGTTATTGATTTAGAAGTACTTTTACTTGTAAATCACTTAAATTAATTTTGCCGACCAATCGAAGTCGGCGTGGAGCATGAATATGAGCTTAGGCTTAATCGGTCGCAAGATCGGCATGACCCGTCTATTTACGGACGAAGGGGAAGCAATTCCTGTCACCGTAATTGACGTGAGCGACAACAGAATCGCTCAAATCAAGACCCAGGCAACTGATGGCTATGATGCTATCCAGTTGGCACATGGCACACGTAGAGCTACTCGCGTTACCAAAGCAATGGCTGGTCACTTCGCTAAAGCGGGTGTGATGGCTGGTAACGGTCTCAACGAATTTCATTTAGATGCAGCAAAAATCGCAGAAATGACACCAGGACAAGTAATTCCTGCTGACACTGCATTTGCTGCTGGCCAAAAAGTGGACGTACAAGGTGTAACGATTGGTAAAGGCTATGCCGGTACTATCAAGCGCCATCACTTCGCTTCAGGTCGCGCGTCACACGGTAACTCACGTTCACATAACGTGCCAGGTTCTATCGGTATGGCGCAAGATCCAGGTCGTGTTTTCCCAGGTAAGCGCATGACAGGCCACCTTGGTGACGAAACACGCACTGTACAAAATTTAGTCATCGCACGCATTGATGCAGAACGTAATCTCATCATGGTTAAAGGCGCTATTCCAGGTGCCCCAGGCGGTAAAGTTATTGTTACTCCAGCGGTGAAGACACCGTTGAAGAAGAAATAAGGAGAGCGAATATGGAACTTAAGCTTCTCCAAGATAACGGAACTTTAGGCGCAGGCGTTCAAGCCTCACCAGAAGTATTCGAGCGCGAATATAACGAAGCATTGGTACACCAGGTTGTTGTGGCTTACCAAGCAAATGCGCGTAGCGGTAACCGTGCACAAAAAGACCGTGAGCAAGTTAAGCACACAACCAAAAAACCTTGGCGTCAAAAAGGTACTGGTCGTGCACGTGCTGGTATGAGCTCTTCCCCGCTGTGGCGTGGAGGTGGTCGTATATTCCCGAATTCACCTGAAGAAAATTTCAGCCAAAAAGTAAACAAGAAAATGTACCGCGCTGGTATGAGATCTATTTTGTCTCAGTTAGCACGCGAAGGTCGTTTGAATGTTGTTGACCAATTTAATCTTGATGCTCCAAAGACTAAAGTTTTAGCTGACAAAGTTAAAGCAATGGGCTTGGATTCAGTCTTGATCATCGTTGATCAGGTTAGCGAGAATTTGTACTTGGCATCACGCAACTTGCATAAGGTTGCTGTATGTGAGCCACAGCACGCTGATCCATTAGCTTTAGTTCAATACAAAAAAGTATTGGTAAGCAAAGCAGCGATCGCAAAAATTGAGGAGTTGCTGAAATGAGCCAAGTCCGTAAAAACGATCACAGCTTGATGAAGGTTCTGCTTGGACCGGTTATCTCTGAAAAAGCCACTATGGTTGCAGAGAAAAACGAACAAGTGGTATTCCAAGTTACACGCGACGCTAATAAGAGCGATGTAAAACAAGCAGTTGAGTTGCTCTTCAAAGTGCAAGTTGACTCTGTTCAAATCGTGAATCAAAAAGGTAAGCCAAAGCGCTATGGCCGTTTTGAAGGTCGTCGTGACCATACTAAGAAGGCCTACGTTAGCTTGAAGCCAGGTCAAGAAATTAACTTTGAAGCGGAGGCGAATTAATCATGCCTTTGATGAAGACAAAACCGACCTCACCAGGTCGTCGCTCAATGGTCAAGGTGGTAAATCCTGACCTGCATAAAGGTAAGCCTTTTGCAGCGTTGGTAGAGCCACAGTTCCAAAAAGCAGGTCGTAACAATAATGGTCACATCACTACCCGTCATAAAGGTGGTGGTCATAAGCATCACTATCGTGTTGTTGATTTCAAACGCAATGACAAAGATGGTATTCCAGCAAAAGTAGAACGCTTGGAATACGATCCAAACCGCAGTGCAAATATTGCATTGATCGTGTTTGCTGATGGTGAGCGTCGCTATATTCTTGCTGCAAAAGGCATGACAGTTGGTCAGGCATTGATGAGTGGTTCTGAAGCCCCAATCAAGTCTGGTAACAACTTGCCAATTCGCAACATTCCAGTTGGTAGCACGATTCACTGCGTAGAAATGTTGCCAGGCAAAGGTGCTCAAATCGCACGTTCTGCTGGTGGCTCTGCAGTGTTATTGGCTCGTGAAGGTGTATACGCTCAGGTGCGCTTGCGCTCTGGTGAAGTACGTCGTATTTTGATTGATTGCCGTGCCACTATTGGTGAAGTTGGTAATGAAGAACATAGCTTGCGCGTTATCGGTAAAGCTGGTGCAAATCGCTGGCGTGGTATTCGCCCAACCGTTCGCGGTGTGGCAATGAACCCAGTAGATCACCCACACGGTGGTGGTGAAGGTAGAACTGGCGAAGGCCGTGTACCTGTCTCCCCATGGGGCACACCAACCAAAGGTTATCGTACACGTCGCAATAAGCGTACAACTTCGATGATCGTTCAACGTCGTCAAAAACGTTAAGCGATAAGGATAAATAGATATGACACGTTCAGCTAAAAAAGGCCCATTTTGCGACGCCAGCTTAGTAAAAAAAGTTGAAGTTGCACAAGCCAACAAAGACAAAAAGCCGATCAAAACTTGGTCACGCCGTTCAACAATCCTCCCAGACTTTATTGGTCTGACGATTGCTGTACATAACGGTCGTCAACACGTTCCGGTATATGTATCAGAAAACATGGTGGGTCATAAGTTAGGCGAATTTGCCTTGACCCGTACTTTCAAAGGTCACGCTGCTGACAAGAAAGTAACGAAGAAGTAAGGGGATGATGATGGAAGTTAAAGCTATTCACAAGGGCGCCCGCATTTCTGCGCAAAAGACACGTTTGGTCGCTGACCAAATCCGTGGTTTGCCAATTGCTCGCGCTATGAACATTTTGAATTTCAGCCCCAAGAAAGCTGCCTTCATTGTGAAGAAAGTTGTTGAGTCCGCAATGGCCAACGCTGAACACAATAAGGGTGCTGATATTGATGAGCTCAAGGTTTCAACAATTATTGTTGATAAGGGTACTTCCTTGAAGCGCTTCACAGCACGTGCTAAAGGTCGCGGTAATCAAATCGAAAAACAAACATGTCACATCACCGTGACCTTGAGTAACTAAGGGAAGATATGGGACAAAAGATAAACCCAACCGGATTCCGACTCTCGGTAACGAAGAACTGGACATCAAAGTGGTATGCAAACAATACTGATTTTGCGAAGATGCTCAAAGAGGACGTAGATGTCCGCATTTATCTCAAGAAGAAGTTAAAGAATGCATCCGTAAGCAAAGTCATCATCGAGCGTCCTGCAAAGAACGCACGCATCACAATTTACAGCTCACGCCCAGGTGTTGTGATCGGTAAAAAAGGTGAAGATATTGAAGTTCTCCGTCGTGAACTCCAGAAGCGTATGGGCGTTCCAGTCCATGTGAACATCGAAGAAATTCGTAAGCCTGAAGTTGATGCTCAATTGATCGCTGACTCTATTACTCAACAGTTAGAGAAGCGCATCATGTTCCGTCGTGCAATGAAGCGTGCAATGCAAAATGCAATGCGCCTTGGTGCACAAGGCATCAAGATCATGTCTTCTGGTCGCTTGAATGGTGCTGAGATTGCACGTCGCGAATGGTACCGTGAAGGTCGTGTTCCACTTCATACATTGAAGGCTGATATTGATTACGCAACTTCAGAGGCGGAAACAACATACGGCATCATCGGTGTAAAAGTTTGGGTATACAAAGGCGATACATTAGGCCGCGGTGCTGATGCTGTAGCAGTAACTGCAGAGCCAGCAGCTGAAGAGAAAAAGCCACGTCGCGCACCAGCCAAAACAACCGCACGCAAACCAGCAGCTGACAGCAAGCCTTTAGTTGCTGCTAAGCCAGCAGTAAAGCGTGCACCGAAAGCCGCTGAAGCCCCAAGTGCTGAAGCGCAGAAGTCAGGAGAGTAAGCATGCTACAACCAAAGCGTCGTAAGTATCGCAAGGAGCAAAAGGGACGTAACACTGGCGTGGCAACACGCGGTAGTTCAGTAGCCTTTGGTGACTTTGGATTGAAAGCTATTGGCCGTGGTCGTTTGACTGCACGTCAGATTGAATCTGCACGTCGCGCAATGACACGTCACATTAAGCGTGGTGGTCGTATCTGGATTCGTATTTTCCCAGACAAGCCAATTTCACAAAAGCCAGCTGAAGTACGTATGGGTAACGGTAAAGGTAATCCAGAGTACTACGTAGCAGAAATTCAACCAGGCAAGATTTTGTACGAGATGGATGGTGTAGATGAAGGTTTGGCGCGCGAGGCTTTCAAGCTTGCTGCTGCTAAGTTGCCATTGCAAACCACTTTCGTGATTCGCCACTTAGGTTGATCGGGATAGAGATTATGAAAAAGACAGAATTAGCATCCAAAGATCTGGTTGCCTTGAATGCAGAATTAACAGAGCTTTTGAAGACTAGCTTCAAGCTCCGTATGCAAAAAGGTACTCAGCAACTCACCAACACCAGCCAATTGGGTAAAACTAAGCGTGAAATTGCTCGCGTAAAGACCTTTATTACTCAAAAAACTGCACAGAAATAAGGAAAAAGGGATATGACAGAATTATCTAAACCCTTGCGCCGCACCCTTGTGGGTCGTGTCGTTAGCGACAAAATGCAAAAAACTGTGACTGTGCTAGTTGAGCGCCAAGTAAAACATGCGCTTTATGGCAAATATGTTGGACAGTCCAAAAAATACCACGCTCATGACGAAGCTGGCCAATACAAGATGGGTGATACCGTTGAAATCGCTGAATCTAAGCCAATTTCACGCACTAAATCTTGGGTTGTGACCCGTTTAGTTCAAGAATCAAAAGGTATTTAAAGAAATATTAGGGATTTTGGCGAACTTTCTTGCCAAATCCCTGTTTTGCGTAGTATGATAGAAGGCTTCTCTGGTTTTATTGGGAGAAGCAGTGTTTTTTCATTAATTCCGGGTTTTAACTTTCGTTAAAGCCCATAGACGGAACCAAGACTGTTTGCCTTTGGCTAACAAGTTGGGGATTAAAAAATGATTCAGACCGAAAGTAGATTACAGGTCGCCGATAACACAGGCGCCAGTGAAGTTTTGTGCATCAAGGTATTGGGCGGCTCTAAGCGTCGTTACGCCAGTATCGGTGATGTCATTAAAGTGACTGTAAAGTCCGCTGCTCCACGTGGCCGTGTAAAAAAAGGTGACATTTATAACGCCGTAGTAGTGAGAACTGCTAAGGGTGTTCGCCGTCCAGACGGCTCATTGATTAAGTTCGATGGAAACGCTGCGGTATTGCTCAACGCAAAGTTAGAGCCAATCGGCACACGTATCTTTGGACCAGTTACGCGCGAATTGCGTACTGAGAAGTTCATGAAGATCGTTTCTCTCGCCCCCGAAGTTATTTAAGAGGCTGATATGAAAAAGATTCGTAAAGGTGATTCAGTAGTTCTGTTGACTGGCCGCGATAAGGGCAAGCAAGGAACAGTTACAGCCGTTCTCGAGAACAAATTAGTAATCGAAGGCGTAAATATTTACAAAAAGAGCGTTAAGCCAAATCCAGCAGCCGGTGTTACTGGCGGCATGATTGACAAGACGATGCCTGTTCACATTTCTAATGTGGCTGTGGTTGACGGTAACGGCAAACCATCACGTGTTGGTATCAAACTCGTGGACGGTAAAAAGCAACGTTTCCTCAAAACCACTGGCGCAACTTTAAGCGCATAAGGGGCACGGAGAAATTATGAGCACACGTTTTCAAGAACACTATCAAGCTAAAGTAGTTGCTGATTTGATCGCCAAATTTGGTTACAAGTCAGTAATGGAAGTTCCACGTATCACCAAGGTAACCCTGAACATGGGCTTGGGCGATGCAGTGAACGACAAGAAAATTATCGAAAATGCAGTTGGTGATTTGACTAAAGTAGCAGGTCAAAAGCCAGTTGTGACAAAAGCGAAAAAAGCGATTGCTGGTTTCAAAATTCGTCAAGGTTACCCAATCGGTGCCATGGTCACATTGCGTGGTGCACGCATGTATGAATTTTTAGACCGTTTCGTGACTGTTGCTTTGCCACGCGTACGTGACTTCCGCGGAATTTCCGGTAAGGCATTTGACGGCCGTGGTAACTACAACATCGGCGTTAAAGAGCAAATCATTTTCCCTGAAATCGAATACGACAAAATTGATGCCCTCCGTGGTCTCAATATCAGTATTACGACGACCGCTAAGACTGACGAAGAAGCAAAAGCTTTGTTAGCAGCGTTCAAATTCCCTTTCCGCAATTAAGAGGCTAACGTGGCAAAACTATCCCTAATTGAGCGCGAGAATAAGCGCACAAAAACTGTAGAGAAGTACGCTGTAAAGCGTGCTGGACTCAAGGCAATCATTGCTGATCAATCACGCAGCGATGAAGAGCGCTATGAAGCTCGCTTGAAGCTACAGGCACTTCCACGTAACGCAAGCCCGATTCGTCAAAGAAATCGTTGTTCATTAACCGGTCGTCCGCGCGGTGTATTCAGCAAGTTTGGTTTAGCGCGTAGCAAAATTCGTGAAATCGCCTTCCGTGGCGAAATCCCCGGTTTAACCAAGGCCAGCTGGTAAGCGGCGAAAGAATTAGGAGAACTCATGAGTATCAGCGATCCAATCGCCGACATGTTGACAAGGATCCGCAATGCGCAAGCAGTGCAGAAACCCGTAGTCTTGATGCCGTCGTCAAAAGTTAAAGTAGCTATTGCAAAAGTCTTGCAGGATGAAGGTTATATCGATAGTTTTGAAATCAAAGGTGAAGCAGCTAAGCCAGTGCTACACATTGAACTCAAATACTACGCAGGCCGCCCTGTTATTGAGCGTATTGACCGTGTTTCTACACCAAGTCTACGTATCTATAAAGGCCGTCACGACATTCCTGAAGTAATGAATGGCTTGGGCATTGCAATTATTTCAACCCCACAAGGCGTAATGACAGACCGCAAAGCTCGTGCAAACGGCGTTGGTGGTGAAGTTATTTGCTACGTCGCGTAAGGAGAGAAATATGTCCCGCGTTGGTAAATCACCTATTCCAGTCCCTAAGGGCGCTGAAATCAGCATCAACGGTGCAAACATTACTGTTAAAGGCCCATTAGGTACTTTGACACACAACTTGCATCCTTCTGTTGGTTTAAAACAAGAAGACGGCGTATTGACAGTTGTTTTAAATAACGACACACCAGAAGCTGGTGCACAGTCAGGTACAGCCCGTGCTTTAGTAAACAACATGGTTGTTGGCGTAACTACTGGCTTTGAGCGCAAGCTCAGCTTGGTAGGCGTTGGTTACCGTGCTGCTGCTCAAGGCGAAACATTGAAGTTGCAGTTAGGTTTCTCACACGACATTATTTACAACCTGCCAAAAGGTGTAAAAGCTGAGACTCCAACTCAAACTGAAATCATTATTAAAGGTTCCAACAAGCAGCAAGTTGGCCAGGTTGCAGCTGAAGTTCGCGCATACCGTTCACCAGAGCCATACAAAGGCAAGGGCGTTCGCTACGTGGATGAGGTTGTACATCTGAAAGAAACTAAGAAGAAGTAAGCGAGATTAGAAAATGAATAAAGACGAATCCAGACAAAGACGTGCTAGGCAGACTCGTATTCGCATTGCCGAAGCATTGGCAAATCGCTTAACAGTTATCCGTAGCAATTCACACATCTCTGCACAGGTATATAGCCCATGTGGAACCAAAGTTGTGGCAGCTGCCTCATCAATGGAAAAAGAATTGCGCCAAGCGATCAAAAACGGCGGCAACGCTGAAGCGGCTAAACAAATCGGCAAACTAGTTGCTGAGCGTGCTGTTAAAGCAGGCGTTGTTGATGTTGCTTTTGATCGTTCCGGTCATCGTTACCACGGCCGTATTAAGGCCTTAGCTGAAGCTGCGCGTGAAGCCGGCCTGAAGTTCTAATAGGGTTTAGGAAAAAACATGGCAAAAATGCAAACCAAGATGCAAAACGAAGAGCGTGATGATGGTCTTCGCGAGAAGATGATCGCTGTTAATCGTGTAACTAAAGTGGTTAAGGGTGGTCGTATTCTCGGCTTCGCTGCACTTACTGTAGTTGGCGATGGCGATGGTCGTATCGGCATGGGTAAAGGTAAATCAAAAGAAGTTCCAGTTGCTGTTCAAAAGGCAATGGACGAAGCACGTCGCAAGATGATCAAAGTTTCCTTACGTAAAGGTACTTTGCAACACACTGTGATTGGTAAGCATGGCGCATCACGCGTGATGATTTCTCCAGCTAAAGACGGTACTGGCGTTATTGCTGGTGGACCAATGCGCGCAATTTTCGATGTAATGGGTGTAACTAACGTTGTTGCTAAGTCACTTGGCTCAACAAACCCTTACAACATGGTTCGTGCAACGATTGATGGTTTAAGCAAGATGAGCACTCCTTCTGAAATTGCTGCTAAGCGCGGTAAGTCAGTTGAAGAGATTCTCGGCTAAGACCAAAAGATTAGGAATCTATAAATGACAACATCTAACTCCAAAGTCAAACTGCAATTAGTACGCAGCTTGATCGGCACACGCGAAAGCCACCGTGCAACTGTTCGTGGTTTGGGCCTCGGACGTATCAATTCTGTTTCAGAATTGGAAGACACTCCAGCAGTTCGCGGAATGATTAATAAAGTTTCTTATCTAGTTAAAGTCATTGGCTAATAACTAGCAAGTAAATAGGCGAAGAATATGCAACTCAATACACTCAAACCCGCAGAGGGATCCAAGAAAAACCGTCGTCGCGTAGGTCGTGGCATCGGCTCTGGTCTTGGTAAAACTGCTGGCCGCGGTCACAAAGGTCAAAAATCACGTTCGGGCGGATTCCACAAGGTTGGATTCGAGGGCGGTCAGATGCCGATGTATCGTCGTTTGCCAAAACGCGGTTTCGTGTCTTTGACACGTCGTCACGTTGGTCAAATTACTTTGAATGACTTAGCAAAAATTAACTTGCCAGAAGTCGACTTGTTAGTTTTGAGAGCTCATGGTTTTGCTGGTGAGCAAATCAATGCAGTCAAAGTAATTAAGACTGGCGAACTGTCAATTGCTGTAACCCTCAAAGGTATTACAGCAACTGCAGGTGCAAAAGCAGCTATTGAAGCAGCTGGCGGCAAATTGGTTGACTTGGTTTAATTAGTTCTTAGTAGACGATGGCACTAGCACCTACCAACACAGCGAATATTGCTAAATCAGGAGGCAAGTATGGCGAATTGCGCCAACGCTTGATATTCCTGGTTTTGGCTTTGCTCGTTTTCCGTTTGGGTGCGCATATTCCTGTTCCAGGTATTGATCCTGACCAATTGGCTCAATTGTTCTCAGGCCAAAAAGACGGCATCTTGGGTATGTTTAACCTGTTCTCAGGTGGTGCTTTATCTCGCTTTACCGTGTTTGCTTTGGGAATCATGCCGTACATTTCTGCATCGATCATCATGCAGTTAATGACTATTGTTGTGCCTTCATTAGAGGCATTGAAAAAAGAAGGTCAAGCAGGTCAGCGTAAGATTACTCAGTACACACGTTATGGCACTGTTGTATTGGCAACATTCCAAGCTTTGGGTATTTCTGTTGCATTACAAGCTCAGCCTGGCTTAGTTATCAACCCAGGTTTAATGTTTGAATTGAATACCGTGGTAACTCTGGTTACTGGCACCATGTTCTTGATGTGGCTCGGTGAGCAAATTACAGAGCGTGGCTTAGGCAACGGTATTTCTATCATTATTTTTGGCGGTATTGTTTCTGGCTTGCCATCTGCAATTGGTAGCTTGCTTGAATTAGTGCGTACCGGCTCCATGAATATCTTGTCAGCATTGCTGATCGTTGTGGTCTGTATTGCGGTAACTTATTTTGTTGTGTTTGTAGAGCGTGGTCAGCGCCGTATTTTGGTGAACTACGCTAAGCGTCAAGTTGGTAACAAGGTTTATGGCGGTCAGTCTTCATACTTCCCATTGAAGTTAAATATGGCTGGTGTTATCCCTCCAATTTTTGCTTCATCTATCATTTTGTTCCCTGCCACGATTGCTGGCTGGTTTACTTCTGGTGAGCCAACCAATATGTTCAGCAGAGTGATTAAAGATTTAGCGGCAACGTTGGCCCCAGGTCAGCCCGTCTACACAATTTTGTATGCAGCTGCGATTATTTTCTTCTGCTTTTTCTACACAGCTTTGGTCTTTAACAGCCGTGAAACTGCAGATAACTTAAAGAAGAGCGGCGCCTTTGTTCCAGGCATTCGTCCTGGTGACCAGACTGGTCGTTACATCGACAAGATCTTGGTTCGTTTGACATTGGCTGGTGCAATTTATATGGTTTTGGTTTGCTTGTTACCAGAATTCTTAGTGTTGAAGTACAACGTGCCATTCTATTTTGGCGGTACTTCATTGTTGATTATTGTCGTTGTTGCAATGGATTTCATGGCTCAAGTTCAGTCATTTGTAATGCAACAACAATATGGTTCTTTGATGAAAAAAGCTAACTTTAAGATGGGCGCTTAACTGAATGTCTAAAGACGATGTAATTCAGATGGCGGGAGAAATTATTGAGAATTTGCCGAACGCAATGTTTCGCGTGAAGCTAGAGAACGGACATGTGGTTCTAGGGCACATTTCTGGAAAGATGAGGATGCATTACATCCGCATATTGCCAGGAGATAAGGTGACGGTGGAGATGACTCCTTACGACCTGACCCGCGCCAGAATCATTTTCCGAGCGAAGTAAAGATTAAGTAGTACCTATTTTTTTAGAGGTGAGTTATGAAAGTTTTAGCATCCGTTAAGTGTATTTGCAGAAATTGCAAGATCATTAAGCGCAAACGCGTTGTGCGCGTGATCTGTTCTTCAGACGCACGTCATAAGCAGCGTCAAGGCTGATCTGGTTAATTAAGAGGAAATCTCATGGCACGTATCGCTGGGGTAAATATCCCAAATCATCAACATACTGTTATCGGTTTAACAGCAATTTTTGGCATTGGCACAACTCGTGCTCGCAAAATTTGTGAAACCACAGGTGTTGCAATCGACAAAAAAGTTAAAGATCTTACTGACGGTGACTTGGAAAAGTTGCGTGATGAAGTAGGTAAGTTCATCACTGAAGGTGACCTTCGTCGTGAAGTAACGATGAGCATCAAGCGTTTGATGGACTTAGGCTGCTATCGTGGCGTTCGTCATCGTAAGGGCTTGCCTGTACGTGGTCAACGTACTAAGACTAACGCGCGTACCCGCAAGGGCCCACGTAAGTCTGGCGTGCAACTCAAGAAATAATCAAGAAAGTTTATTGACATGGCAAAACAACAATCCGCTTCTGCAGCTTCACAGCGCGCACGTAAGAAGGTTAAAAAGAACGTTGCTGACGGTATTGCACACGTTCACGCTTCTTTTAATAACACCATTATTACGATCACTGATCGCCAAGGTAATGCGCTTTCATGGGCAACATCTGGTGGCCAGGGTTTCAAGGGCTCACGTAAATCAACACCTTTTGCTGCTCAGGTAGCTGCTGAAGTTGCTGGTAAGACAGCTATTGAATGCGGTATCAAGAATTTGGAAGTTCAGATCAAAGGCCCAGGCCCAGGTCGTGAATCAGCAGTACGTGCATTGAACTCATTGGGCATCAAGATCACTGAGATTCAAGACGTAACTCCAGTTCCACACAATGGTTGCCGTCCTCCTAAGCGTCGTCGTATCTAAGCTTGGATATTGGCAGTACAACAGTTTTAGTAGTTTTTTATTAAAGCCCACCGTTCATCTGAATTAAAGGGTGAACTCACCGCCGGTCGTAAGACTGCGGCAAAGAAAGGAAAGCATCGTGGCACGTTACTTAGGGCCTAAGGCCAAATTAGCACGTCGGGAAGGTACCGACTTATTTTTAAAGAGCGCACGTCGCGCCCTGTCAGACAAGTGCAAGTTAGATACTAAGCCTGGTCAACATGGCCGTACATCTGGCTCAAGAACATCTGACTACGGTAACCAATTGCGTGAAAAGCAAAAGGTTAAGCGTATCTATGGCGTATTAGAGCGTCAATTCCGCCGTTACTTCGCAGAAGCTGAGCGTCGTAAGGGCAACACTGGTGAAACATTGCTCCAGTTGCTTGAGTCACGTTTAGACAACGTGGTGTATCGCATGGGCTTTGGTTCTACTCGTGCTGAAGCGCGTCAATTGGTTTCTCACTGTGCAATTTTGCTCAATGGCAGCCCAGTAAACATTCCATCTATTCAGGTTAAGCCTGGTGATGTAGTGGCTATTCGTGAAAAAGCGAAGAAGCAAGCGCGTATTACAGAATCACTCAATTTGGTTGGACAAATGGCAGCTGTTACTTGGGTTTCAGTTGACGCAGCCAAGCTCGAGGGAACATTTAAGCAAGTGCCTGACCGTGAAGACATTAGCGGCGAAATTAATGAAAGTTTGATCGTCGAATTGTATTCACGCTAATTAGCACTCTCAAGGAAAAAATATGCAAACAAATTTGCTCAAGCCAAAAATTATTTCTGTTGAAGCGCTTACCGCCAACCAAGCTAAGGTTGTTATGGAGCCGTTCGAGCGTGGCTATGGCCACACACTCGGAAATGCATTACGTCGTGTTTTGTTGTCCTCGATGGTTGGTTATGCACCAACTGAAGTAGCTATTGCAGGTGTGGTTCATGAGTACTCCACATTAGATGGCGTTCAAGAGGATGTAGTTAACCTTTTGTTGAACCTCAAAGGTATCGTATTTAAGTTGCAGTCACGTGACGAAGTTACTATCAATTTGCGTAAAGAAGGCCCAGGCGTTGTTACTGCAAAAGATATTGACTTGCCACATGATGTAGAAATCATTAACCCTGATCACGTTATCGCTCACTTGTCAGCTGGTGGCAAGTTGGATATGCAGATCAAGGTTGAAAAAGGCCGTGGCTATGTACCAGGCAATATGCGTCAATACCATGACGAAGCTACCAAGATCATTGGTCGCATCGTATTGGATGCCTCATTTAGCCCAGTAAGCCGTGTTAGCTATGCTGTTGAGTCTGCTCGTGTTGAGCAACGTACCGACCTCGATCGTCTCGTAATGACAATCGAAACAAACGGTGTGTTGTCTCCTGAAGAGGCGATTCGTCAAGCTGCTACTATTTTGGTTGATCAGTTAGTTGTATTCGCAGCCCTCGAAAGCAGCGAAGTTTCTGGTGATCTCGCGCCAAGCCGCTCTTCAATGGTTGATCCAATGTTGATGCGTCCAGTTGATGATCTCGAACTCACAGTGCGCTCTGCAAACTGCTTGAAGGCTGAGAACATTTACTACATCGGTGACTTGATTCAACGTACAGAGAATGAATTGTTGAAGACGCCTAATCTAGGTCGTAAGTCTTTGAATGAAATCAAAGATGTATTGGCGGCTCGTGGCTTAAGTCTTGGCATGAAACTCGAGAGCTGGCCTCCAGCTAACCTCGAGAAATAATTAGAAAGGAAGCATCATGCGTCACGGAAACGGCTTACGCAAACTAAACAGAACATCATCACATCGCTTGGCGATGCTGCGCAACATGTCCAATTCACTCTTGGAGCACGAAGTCATTAAAACGACTTTGCCAAAAGCTAAAGAATTGCGCATGGTTGTTGAGCCTTTGATTACCTTGGGTAAAAAAGATAACTTAGCAAACCGTCGCTTAGCATTCAATCGCACACGTGATCGCGATATCGTGACCAAACTCTTCACAGAGCTCGGCCCACGTTATGCAACTCGTCCAGGTGGCTACCTTCGTATTTTGAAGTTTGGCTTCCGTCATGGTGACAATGCACCTATGGCTTTGGTTGAGTTAGTTGATCGCCCTGAAGTTGAAGAAACAGCAGTAGCTGAAGAGGCTTAAGCCCTTTAGCAAGATTAAAAGCCAGGCTTCGGTCTGGCTTTTTTCATTTATACGGTTATAAATACAGTATGACCCTAGATAAACCTACTGAATTGCTGATTGTTGTCACCACTTTTGCATCACTAGAGGATGCAAAGAAGATTGCGTACCTGCTGATTGAGGGTCGTCTAGCTGCTTGCGTGCAAATTCAGGAGGGAGTCCATTCCATCTATCGATGGGAGGGCAAGATTTGTGAAGCAAATGAAGTTCTGTTGTCAGCAAAAACAGTTGCAGATAAGTGGGTCGATATTTCTAATTTCATCAAAAGTCATCATCCTTATGATTTGCCGGAGGTGATTGCCTATGCCCCTGAAAAATACGAAGCGCATTATGGCAAATGGGTAGAGTCCGAGGTAAAGTGAGCTTCATGAGAGTGATCAATCAATTTATTTCTGTTCTAGCTGCTTTCCATTTCCTTCTTGGTAATGCATTTGCTACCTCAGAATTTTTGCCGCCTGAAAAAGCATTTCAGGCTGAAGCTACTTGGGTAGCAAATACCAATGACATTGAATTAGAGATTTTCCCGGCTAAGAGTTACTACATCTATCAAGAGTCCCTGCATTTCAAGATGGGCTCCCAGCCCAACAAATTAGAGGCAGTGAAGGCGCCATTACCGCCTGGAATCGAAAAGTTTGATGAAACTTTCCAAAAGAAAATGCAGGTTTATAAGCAGGCATTTCTTCTTACCTTAGATAAAAAAGCCGAAGCAGGAAAGCCTCTATATCTAGAGTTGGAGTTGCAAGGATGCGCTGAAGCGGGTATTTGCTATCCACCCATGACTCTCAAATTTTTGCTTGCAGGCCCTGGTGTAAAGGCTGGACCGATACCGGAGGTATTGGACGGGGCAAGCAATTCGTCCAAAAAAGAATTCAGCTTGGTGGATCTATGGCGCGAGCGAGATGACGTTAATGCGATTAGTCGCCTCTTGGAAAGTACGCCGACTGGATATCTATTCCTGGCCTTTTTCATTCTGGGCTTGGCATTAGCTTTCACACCCTGTGTGCTTCCAATGCTACCCATTCTGTCTAGTGTGGTGTTTGGAACACAGGGTAAGCAATCCATCGGAAAGGGTCGAGCAAGTCTCTTGGCCATGGCTTATGTGCTTGGCATGGCCTGCGTCTACGCTTTAGCGGGAGTCTTGATGGCTGCTCTGGGTGGTAGCGTCCAAAGAGCCCTGCAGAGCCCTATAGCGCTGATTGGGTTTGCATTGCTACTACTAGCACTATCTGGGAGCTTATTTGGCCTGTATGAGCTCAGAATGCCCCAATCTTGGCAGGAAAAAGTCGACCAATTAGCAGGACGTCATAAAGGCGGAAGCTTTTTTGGTGCCTTTGCTTTGGGTGGAATTTCGACATTAGTCGCTAGCCCTTGCATTACTGCCCCTTTGGCTGGAGTGCTTGCTTTCATTGCCCAAACAGGATCAATGAGTTTGGGGGCAGGGCTACTGTTTGTGATGGCTTTGGGTATGGGCTTGCCACTTCTCTTTATTGCTATTGAGGCGCGCATTCTCATTCCATCAACTGGTATTTGGATGGTTTGGTTGCAAAGAACACTCGGCGTTTTATTGGTGGCAACTGCAGCTTGGATTGCTTCACCTTTGTTACAAAGTAGTAACGAAGCGGGTGGCAAGATGATGGCTAATGGCCAACGCCAACACCAGATTGGAAATGCGAATTTTGCTGTAATTCAATCTAGTGCCCAGTTAGATCAATTTTTGACTCAAGCAAAAGAGCAGAAGAAATTAGTGCTCCTAGATTTTTATGCAGACTGGTGTATCTCCTGCAAAGAGATGGAGATCAATACCTTTGCTAATTCTGAAGTGAATCAAGAGCTGCAGAAATTTGTTTTGCTACAAGCTGATGTAACAAAGAACAGTCCTGAGAATCAGGAATTACTAAAGCGTTTTGGATTATTCGGGCCACCTGGAATTTTGATCTTTGATCTCAATTCAGAAGAGTTAAAAGATCAGCGGGTAATTGGCTTTATGCCGCCACAACGTTTTGCTGAGCGCTTGAAAAAGGCATTGGGAAATTAGATCACCTGAGACTGAATAAGTTTTTACTTATTCAGTCTTCATCATCAAATTTATTTACTTGCTTTGAGAAGACGCGCAGCCTCGAGCGCAAAGTAAGTCAATATCCCATCTGCGCCAGCACGTTTAAATGCGAGCAAGGATTCCATCATCACAGCATCATGATCAAGCCAGCCATTTTGTGCTGCAGCTTTGAGCATAGCGTACTCACCGCTCACTTGATAGGCGTAAGTTGGGTAATTAAATTCATCACGAACTCTACGTACGATATCTAAGTAAGGCATGCCAGGCTTGACCATCACCATATCAGCACCTTCGCTGATATCGAGTGCAACCTCCCGCAAAGCCTCATCAGTATTGGCGCAATCCATTTGATAGGTTTTTTTATCGGCTTTACCTAAATTTTTTGCTGAACCTACTGCATCACGAAACGGGCCATAAAAAGCCGAAGCGTATTTGGCTGAGTAAGCCATGATGCGAGTGTGAATGAGTTTATTTTGCTCTAGTGCTTCACGAATTTTTCCGATGCGGCCATCCATCATGTCTGATGGTGCCACGATATCAACACCAGCTTGAGCTTGAGTAATCGCTTGTTGTACCAAGATTGCCGTAGTCTCATCATTCAGAATGCGACCGTGCTCATCTAATACACCATCCTGACCATGACTTGTGTAAGGGTCAAGTGCGACATCAGTCATGATGCCCAAATTAGGAAAGCGTTTCTTGAGTTCACGTACTGCAGTCGGAATTAAACCGTTGGGATTAAAAGCTTCATTGCCATCAGGCGTTTTTAGGGATGCATCAATTACCGGAAAGAGCGCCATCACAGGAATGCCTAATGCAACGCATTCTTCGGCAACGCTATAAAGTAAATCGAGAGATACGCGATTAACTCCCGGCATGGAGCTAACGGCTTGAGACTGATTGCTACCCTCAAGCAAGAAGACGGGGTAAATCAAATCACTGGCGTGGAGATGGTTCTCTTGCATCAGGCGACGAGACCAATCATCACGTCGCATACGGCGAGGGCGATGATTTGGAAAGTTCAATAAAGAGTTAGCTTGTGATTTCATCTTCTTGAGTCTCTGCTTCAAATAACCATTTAATAACTGTATTGTCGGCCTCTTCAAGGCCAATTCGCTTGGTACTTGAGAATAATTGTGCCGTAAGTTGTTTGGATTCACCATTGCCATCGGGCAGCGCTGGATCATATTGCTGCAACTGTTTGCGCACAGCTTCTAAAGCATGCTTGCATTCACTTTTATTGAGCTTGTCGCACTTGCTGAGCAAGATATGGATTGGTTTGCCGGTTGGGACAAACCATTGGATCATTTGCTCGTCCAGATCGGTGATTCCACGCCTGGAGTCCACGATGAGAATCATCCCGACTAGCTGCTCCCGCTCCTGCAAATAATCGCTTAGAAGGCTATTCCAGTGGTATTTGGTCTCATGATTAACGGCGGCATAGCCGTATCCCGGTAAATCCACCAGATAGGCTAGTAGGTCGTCCTTAGCAAAAAGCCCAAAATAGTTAATGTGTTGGGTGCGCCCCGGCGTTTTACTGGCAAAAGCAAGCCGTTTTTGGTTGCAAAGTACATTAATTGCGCTAGATTTACCCGCATTTGAGCGCCCAGCAAAGGCCACCTCCCGGAGTGGAGTGGCAGGCAGGCAATGGGTGTCATTGACTGTGGTCGCGAATCGGGCTTGAAAGAGTTTAGACATGTCCAGAAGCTATTGTAAAATCACGCAAAATCATGAAATATCTCATGGTGTTGGGTAAAAGGTTGTAAAAGCAGGGCCCAAACACTTTTAGGAATTTTTGCCAAGGTAAACATAATGCGTCAAACCTCTCAAATCTCCAAATTAACTAGCGTCAGCGCTAGCCTAGCCGCTGGCTTAGTTCTGGCATTGACCAGCTTCTCCGGCGTAGTTAACGCTGCAGATGCTGCCACTGCGGCCGCCCCAATGGCCGAAGCTGCTGCTAAGCCGGTAGTTCCAGGTAAGCCAAAAGTCGATCTGGCAGCTGGCGAAGCGCTTTACTCTAACGGCGATGCTAGCCGTGGCGTGACAGCCTGCTTGACTTGCCATGGCCCTAAAGGCCAGAGTGCAACAGCAACTTGGCCTAAGTTGTCCGCTCAGCATGCTGCTTACACCACCAAGCAGTTAAAGAACTTTAAGGATGGCACACGCGCCAATCCAGTCATGATGGGAATGGTTGCTACCTTGACTGAGCAAGATATGAACAATATTTCTGCTTATTTGGCTAAACAGCCAGTATCACAGGGCGTTGCTCAAAATAAAGACACAATTGAATTAGGTCAAAGCATCTATCGTGGTGGTATCGCCGCTAAGGGCGTTCCAGCATGCGCAGCATGCCATAGCCCAAATGGTGCTGGTATTCCAGCGCAGTATCCACGTATGGGCGGGCAATGGGCTGAGTACAACGCAGCACAGTTGCTAGCGTTCCGCGAAGGCACGCGTAAGAATAGTACGCAGATGACTACGATTGCTACTAAGCTTTCTGATCAAGAAATGAAGGCTGTGGCTGATTACATGGCGGGCTTGCATTAATTGCCCATTCGGTAATAACAAAAACCCCGCTATTGCAGCGGGGTTTTTTATTGCCTAAAAATTTACCAGGCTCAACGAATTATTAATGGAATTTAGTTTGGTAAAGTGTTTTCACTAGCAAAAAGATCGGCAACGATTTCACGCTTACGAATAAGGTATGCATTTTTTCCATCAACCATAATCTCTGCAGGCTTGGGTCTGGTGTTGTAATTTGATGCCATGACAAAGCCATATGCGCCTGCTGATAGAATAGCCAAGAGATCACCTTCTTCAACAGCAAGTTCTCGATCTCTTCCAAGCCAGTCACCAGATTCGCATACAGGTCCAACGATGTCATAGGTGGAGCTTGCAACTTGCTTAGCTTGAACTGGAACGATGCCGTGATAAGCCTCGTAAAGGGCTGGGCGCATTAACTCTGTCATTGCTGCATCCACAATGCAAAAGTTTTTCTCAGCACCTGGCTTGAGGTACTCCACTTTGGTTAAAAGCACGCCAGCATTGCCCACCAAGGATCTGCCCGGCTCCAAGACTACATCGAGATGCCCAAAGCCACGCTCAGCAACGCGATTGAGCAAGGTGTTGGTGAACTCAGTAATATCCGGTGGGTTGTCTTCCCCATAAGAAATACCAAGGCCTCCACCCAAATCAAGATGATGAATCTCAATACCTTCTTTTTTCAATTGGGCCACTAACTCGAGAACCTTATCAAGCGCATCAAGGTAGGGTGCGGTGGTGGTGATTTGTGAGCCAATATGACAATCAATGCCAACTACATCAATTTGTGAAAGTAGTGCTGCTTCACGATATGTTTTTAGGACCTCATGATAGGCAATGCCAAATTTATTTCCTTTTAATCCAGTAGAGATATAGGGATGTGTTTGTGCATCCACATCGGGATTCACGCGTAAGGAAATTGGGGCACGGCAATTCAGCTTAGTGGCAACACGATTAATTTGGTGGAGCTCCGCAATCGATTCCACATTGATGCATTTAACACCTGCTTGCAATGCTTGGGCGATTTCATTTGCAGATTTACCTACGCCTGCAAATACCAAACTCTTTGGGTCTGCACCCACTGCAAGGGCACGAGCTAACTCACCGCCACTCACTAGGTCAAATCCAGAGCCTAATTTTTTAAAGCAATCAATCACTGCAAGATTGCTATTAGCCTTCATTGCATAGTGGACACGGGCACGTCTTTTGCCAGAGGAATCTACACATGCTTTGTCATAGGCTTGATACGCTTGGGTTAAAGCCTTCCTGCTATAGATATACAGGGGTGTACCAAACTCTTTTGCCAAATCTGACAAAGGAATTTCTTCTGCATACCAAGTGCCGTTTCGTTCTGTAAATCCAGCTAAGTCGGGGAGTGGAATCGCTTTACTTGTCATTGCTTGGCCGATGATGGGTTAGTAGCAGCAGGGCTTTGGGGTGGATAGAGCTTGCCTTTGGGTTCTTGCTCAGAAGGAGGGCTAGGCGCCGGTGGCACATTTGGCAAATATAAGGGCCCTCTTACCCCACACCCAACAAGGGATATTAGAAGGCTAATGCCCAGAGTTCTTTTAAGAATCGCTATCATGAATGTCTCTAAAACGAATGATTGAATATAGCATGCAGGACTCTAATATGAAGCCAAGCAATTTAACGGTGGAAACCATTGATGACAAGCAATTCCATCAGCTGGGCAGTAATTTATTGCAGTCAATAGAAGTGGCTTTGGAGGCTGCAGACGATGCGTTGGATTTAGACCTTGATGTAGAACGCCAGGGTGGCAACGTCATCAATATTCGATTTAGGGATCGCAGTGTCATTGTGGTCAATACCCAACCTCCTTTGCACGAGATCTGGGTAGCTGCTAAATCTGGCGGTTATCACTATCGCTGGGCTGGCACCTTAGCTTCACCACAGTGGCTGGATACCAAAACTGGGCGCGAGCTATTGAGTGACTTATCAGAGTTTGCTAGCGCTCAAGCTGGGCAGGCGATCACTATTGGTCTACTCGGGAAATAAGCAGCAATATCCCGGGAAATTAAACTGCCCCAGTTGCTGTGAGTGTCTCGATGACCTGAGCATCGGGAACACTCTTAATTTGAGCTTTGCCAATCTTTTCTAAAACAACGTATCGAATCTGACCACCCTCAGTCTTTTTATCTACTTGCATTAATTCCATATAACGTTGCGCACCAAACTTCGGAGGTGCAATCGGTAGATTCATAGATTGAATGATACGAGTGAGACGATCGGCCTCATCTTGAGTGATGAAGTTCAGGCGTCGTGAGAGGTCTGCTCCCATGACCATCCCGCAGCCAACGGCTTCACCATGCAACCACTCGCCGTAACCCATACCTGCCTCAATCGCATGACCAAAGGTGTGTCCAAAATTGAGAGTAGCGCGAATGCCACCTTCTCTTTCGTCCGCTGAAACAACTGCTGATTTAATTTCGCAAGAACGTAACACTGCATGCGCCATTGCTGCTGTATCGCATGCCAATAAAGCTTTTGCATTTGCTTCAATCCAACTTAAGAACTCCGCATCCGCAATAGCGCCATGCTTGACCACTTCAGCGAGGCCCGCAGAGAGCTCACGCGCTGGTAATGTCTTCAATGTATTGAGGTCGGCAATGACTGCTGCAGGCTGATGAAACGCGCCAATCATATTTTTCCCAAGCGGATGGTTAATGCCTGTCTTGCCGCCGACAGAGGAGTCCACCTGGGCTAGTAAGGTTGTTGGCACTTGAATGAAGCGGATACCGCGCATAAAGCTAGCAGCAGCAAAGCCAGTCATGTCGCCAATGACGCCGCCACCTAAAGCAACCAACATGGTTTGACGATCAGCGCCAAACTTGAGGAGGTCATCAAAAATTAACTGAAGATTTTTCCAGTCTTTATAAGATTCTCCATCAGGCAAGACAATGGTTCTGACTGGCTTGCCGAGTTTCTCTAAAGTTTTGGTGAGGCGCTCTGCATACAAAGGGGCAACAGTAGTATTGGTAACGATATAAATCGATGTCGCTTTTTCACAGGCGCTAAATAATTGTGGCTGATCTATTAAATCGGTACCAATATGAATAGGGTAGCTACGGTTGCCTAGATCAACTTCTAATGTTTTCATTGATAAATTTATGCGGAGAGTTCGAGTTGCATGATGAGAGTGTTGACGAGTTGATTGACGCTGGGTTTCCCAGTTTCAATGACATAGTCAGCGATTTCGCGATACAAAGGATCGCGAACGGCGTATAGGTTTTCTAAAATCTTTTTTGCATCACCATTTTTTAGTAGCGGCCTACCTTCGCCACCCTTAGTCCGATGCCATAGTTCCATCGGATTGGCGTGCAGATAAATTACTGTTCCTCTTTCGCTGAGGAATTGACGATTCTCTGGCAGGAGTACGGCGCCACCACCGGTTGCCAAGATGACATCATGTTCAGCTGTAATGTCTCTAATGGCCTGAGCCTCGCGTTTGCGAAATCCATCTTCACCTTCCATTTCAAAGATGACGGGAATTTTGACTCCACAACGATCTTCAATCACATGGTCAGCATCTAAAAAGCGGCGACCCAATTTCTTGGCCAGCAATTTGCCGACGGTCGACTTCCCAGCGCCCATAAGGCCAATTAGGAAGATATTGTTTGATGAAGAGTTCACCCTTCGATTTTATTAGGGTTTGTCCAGCACGGTGGGGGTTAAGAAGACTAATAGTTCAGTTTTATCTGCTAATTTGGATTTGTGGCGAAATAAATGCCCAATCAAGGGAATATCCCCTAGAAGTGGAACCTTGATTTCATCATCGCGTTCGGTGGTTTGAAAAATGCCTCCAATGATGGCTGTGCCCCCATTTTCAACGGTGACTTCAGAACTGAGATTTTTGGTATCAATGGCATAGCCCTGCTCGGTTTTCATGCCAATAGTGTCTTTATTAATGCCTACCAGCATGGAGATTTTTCCGTCAGGATGAATTTTCGGCAAGACCTCTAGGCGTAAGTTAGCCTTGCGAAACTGCAATTTGCTCCCGCTTTGAGAGCTCACTTGATAGGGAAGTTCGGTTCCTTGCTCAATTGTGGCTTTAACTTGATCGCCGGTCATGATGCGCGGGTTAGACAGAATCTTGCCTTGACCATCGGATTCCAGGGCTGAGAGCTCCATTTGTAGAAGGCGGGCTGCATTCTTGGAAACCAGGGTGGCAGCCAAAGTGGCTGGGTTAAAGCCGGCCAATCCAGTTCCTGCGAAGTCAAGGCTTGCGCTGGCATTTTGGTCTGGATGGCTGCCAATACCATTGGCTTGATATCCCAGCTTAATACCTAGCTCACGGGCAAAGCGCTGATCAGCCTCAACGATGCGAGCCTCAATCAGGATCTGGCGAGGGCTATTAATGTGATCGCCCCCAAAAGGCAGAGCAGCATCCTCCCGCCGAAACTTTTGGAAACTCTGAATTTCTGCATGGGGGCCAATCCAGTAAATATCGCCATTTCGGACAAGTCGAAGACCCCGGCTAGCAAGAATGGAATGAAGGGCGGTTTGCCAGGGAGTGTCCTTAAGGTCGACTGAGATCTTGCCCTGAATAGATTCGCTAAGAAGGAAGTTGGTATCCCCCATTTTGGCTAAAACCTGCAAAAGCTCAGTCATTTCAATTTGGCTAAATTGCAGGCTAATGCGACCCTCTTTGCGGTTGCCTGAGGAGTTTGCTTCAGGGTGGTTTCCGAGGGCTGGATTGAAACAAAAAGTCAGAATTAGGAGAAGAAAGTGGGTGGGGATATTTAGTAAGATTTTCAATAGAGTCACTCTGATTGGGTTGACTTAAAAGTGATGGATTTCCCTTTTGGGTGAGTCAAAACAGCTAGCTCTTTTTCGGCTTGAGTTAGGCGCCATTCCCCTAGGGCCTGACCCCCCTTGACCACCATCTTGGTGGAATTGCCGGTATGGAAAAAAGCTTGCTCTGCTGCCCCCATACGGGTGATGCCTAAATATCGCCAACGACGAAGTTCAGCCTCATGCGGTATCACTACCGGTTTACTTTGAGCACTCTGAGTTGGCCTTTTTTCCTCAAATGAGTGAATACTTACTTCTATTTCTTCTATTGCCTGGTATAGATCATCTTTCTCAGATGCCCATTCGGTTTGTGAGAATTCAAATTCTTCTTTGAGTGCCAATAGTTGGTTTTGTAGGGTGCTTATTTCAAGTACATCCACAGATTTATTGTTGTCAAAATAAAAAAAGAAGCCCCCTCCACAGAGTAATAAGAGGACGCCAAATAGCCAAAGCGAGTTGAAAGTCAGGCCTTTCAGTTCAAAGGATTTGGCAGAAAAAGCAGGCTTGGAAGTCTTGTTTTGGGGCGGTGTATCCACCTTGGGGGAGGGTGTTTTGCGAATGCCATGGGGATCTGGAATGGCAGGGTCATCTCCCAGCTCCCTCAGAATGTCGTCAAAAGATTGGGGGGAAATGTGGCGTGGAGGCATGCCATATTGTTCGCCCTGAGGATGGTGAAAACGATCGGTACAAGCAGAATTCGCTGTCAGAAAAATCTGCCAAAAAATGTTTCAAACAAGGGTTTTGGAGCTTTCGGGAAAAGTGCTTAAGCACCCTATAATTTGATTCTATGGCTCTAACTCCAAAAGACAAGCCGCCCATAAACAGGCGGTTTAACCGACAGCCTGATAGACGTCCTGGTCAGCCAAGAGCGGAGCATCCCTCGCACAGAAAATCTGGGAGCAATCCCCTGATTAAGGCGCTGCTAATTATCAGCATGGTCTTTGCGGTGGTAGTCACATTGCTTCTGGGATACGCCTTCTTAATTGCTAAGCCGAATTTGCCGAAGATCTCCGCTTTAGTGGATTACAACCCCAAAACGCCATTACGTATCTATACGGCTGACAAAGTCTTAATAGGTGAGTTTGGAGAAGAGCGCCGAAATGTAATTCCATTGAGCGAAATTCCGATGACTATGCGCAATGCAGTCTTGGCTATTGAGGATGATCGCTTTTACTCTCATGGCGGCGTAGATTATGTGGGCATCTTAAGGGCTGCTCTTACCAATTTACGCGGCAATCTTTCTCAGGGTGCATCCACCATCACGATGCAGGTTGCTCGAAATTTCTTTCTTAGCAATGAAAAGACCTTTAGTCGGAAGATTTACGAGGTTCTCCTCTCTTGGGAAATTGAGTCCCAATTAAGCAAAGACAAGATTCTAGAGATTTATATGAATCAGATCTTTTTGGGGCAAAGAGCTTATGGATTTTCTAGCGCAGCCCAGATTTATTTTGGCAAAGAATTAAAGGACATCACGATTGCTGAATCTGCGATGTTGGCAGGTTTGCCTAAAGCGCCATCGGCATATAACCCGGTAAGCAATTTCCGTCGCGCAAAAATTCGTCAGGAATACATTTTGCAGCGTATGCGGGATTTGTCGTACATCACTCCCGAGCAGTATCAGGTTGCCATGGCAGAAGAGTTGCATATTCGGGGTCTTGGAAATGAATTTAGCACTCGCGCCGATTTTGCTTCAGAGATGGTGCGTCAATTGCTGTTTACGCAATACGGCGAGGCAATTTATTCCCAGGGAATAGATGTATACACTACGATCCTGAAAGCAGATCAAGATGCTGCATACAGAGCAGTGCGCCGTGGTATTTTCGAATATGATTTGCGCCACGCTTATCGTGGGCCCGAAGGTTTTATTGATTTGCCGGAAGATCCAGTGAAGCGTCAGCGTGCAATTGATGAGGCTTTGTTGGCATATCCCCAGTTAGATGATTTGCAGTCTGGTGTAGTGCTCGGTGTCAAGCCAAAAGAACTGCAGGTCATGATTGCTACTGGAGAGACGATCACCTTAAAGGGTGAGAGTATGAAACTTGCTACCGCTTCGCTAACTGATAGCACCCAACCAAAAAAACGTTTACGCCCTGGTGCCATTATTAGGTTGTTATCTGATGGCGGTATTTGGAAGCTAGCGCAACTACCCCAGGTTGAGGCAGCCTTTATTTCTATGAATGCTGATACGGGTGCGATCCTCTCATTGGTAGGTGGATTTGATTTCCGTCGCAATCAATTCAATCATGTGACTCAGGCCCAGCGCCAACCAGGCTCTTCATTTAAACCATTTATTTATGCTGCCGCAATCGAGAAAGGTTTTTCTCCAAGCACCATGGTGAACGATGCTCCACTATCTATTGGCAGCATGGAAACAGGTAGCCAGGCGTGGGAGCCGAAAAACTATGATGGCAAGTACGAAGGCATGATGCGTTTGCGCACTGCTTTAGCTAAATCAAAAAACTTAGTGTCTGTACGCTTAATTCGTGCCATCGGCCCCTCTTATGCACAAGAATATATTCAGCGCTTTGGGTTTGAGGCAGAGAAGCATCCACCCTATCTAACAATGGCCTTAGGCGCTGGCTCCGTGACACCTTTGCAAATGGCATCTGCCTATAGTGTGTTTGCTAACGGCGGCTATCGTGTGGACCCATACTTGATTAGTAAGATGACAGATTCAAAGGGCACAGTTTTGTTTGAAGCAAAACCCACCCATGCACACGAGGATGCAACTCGAGTATTGGATGCGCGCACAGCCTTTGTGATGGATAGCATGTTGCAAGAGGTTACAAAGACAGGAACGGCTGGAAGTGCAAGAGCGAAATTAGGTCGCAGTGATATTGCCGGTAAAACTGGTACGACTAATGAGTCACACGATGCTTGGTTTGCGGGATACAACCCAAAGGTAGTGGCAATTGCGTGGATTGGTTTTGATAAGCCGGCCAGTCTCGGTGATCGTGAAACTGGTGGCGGTCTTGCTCTGCCAATGTGGATCTCTTATATGAGTACCGCGTTAAAGGATCAGCCGCAACAAGGGCGCGAAGTGCCGGCAGGGGTAACTCAAGTTGATGGTGATTGGTTCATACCTGAGTTCTCTAATGATGGTGGTGTGCGCGAACTGCAGTAGTTCGTTTTAGCGATGGCAAGGCAAGCACGCACCATTATTCCTGGCCAAGCAATGCATGTCATGGTTCTCGGTAATAATCGGGAAACACTTTTTTTTAATGATGCTGATCGTCGTATCTATTTAGATTGGCTACGAGAGGCTGCAAAACAATTTGGTAGTGCGGTGCATGCATTCGCTTTGATGCCAAATCATGTACATCTCTTGATGACCCCCCAAAATGCTGACTCGCTCGCAAAGACGATGCAATCTCTGGGTAGGCGTTATGCCCAGTACTTCAATCAACGGCACCATCGTTCTGGAACAATTTGGGAGGGGCGCTATCGTTCTTCGTTGATAGATCCTGATTATTTTCTGCGCTGCCAACGCTATATTGAGCTCAATCCTGTCAGGGCTGGTTTTGAATCTAGCCCTCAAGATTCAACTTGGACTAGCTTTGCATCCCACATTGGTGGGAATGCGGAACCTTGGTTGGTTGATCACCAGCACTTTTGGAAATTGGGTAATACCCCTTTTGAGCGTCAAATGACTTGGGCAGGATTTGTGAAGGAAGGGGCGCCCCACTGGGAAGATCGCCAAATTACTGAGGCATTGGTGAGATCTAAGCCCTGGGTAAGCGATATTTATGCCAAAAAGTTGTTTAAAGATAATCCTGATCAAGTGTTAATTCGTCATCGTGGACGCCCAAAGAAATTAATACCAATAAATTCAATGGCTTAAGCAATACTTAAGGGCTTTAGTGTTTTACTGTTTCGCCATAAAGTTCTGACTCTGTCCCTTTTATATAAATGAGTTTTGCTGATTGCCTAATTTAAATGGGACAGACTCATTTTATTTCTATTGCATCAGCATGGGTATTCCCCTATATTTGATCCTCCAAAAGTAATCAGGCCCCCTGGGCAAACGGAAATACCATGACTACACAAATGAACACAGACCTTCGTCCAATTGCACAGGGTCTTTACGATCCACAAAATGAGCATGATGCTTGCGGCGTAGGATTCGTCGCACACATCAAGGGCAAGAAGTCACATGAGATCGTTACTCAAGGATTGAAAATTCTTGAGAACTTGGATCACCGGGGAGCTGTTGGTGCTGACCCATTGATGGGTGATGGCGCTGGAATTTTGATTCAGGTTCCTGATACTTTGTATCGCGAAGAAATGGCTAAGCAAGGTATTGAATTGCCGCCTTTCGGTGAGTACGGCGTCGGCATGATTTTCTTGCCCAAGGAGCATGCCTCCCGTTTGGCTTGCGAGCAAGAGTTGGAGCGCACAGTACGCTTGGAAGGTCAGGTCGTATTGGGTTGGAGGGATGTGCCCATCGATGTGAAATTGCCAATGTCTCCAACCGTTCAAATGACAGAGCCATTTATCCGTCAAATTTTTATTGGGCGCGGTCGTGACATCATGACAACGGATGCACTTGAGCGTAAGTTGTATGTCATTCGTAAAACTGCAAGTCATGCAATTCAAGATTTACATTTAAAGCACGGCAAAGAATATTTTGTTGCATCGATGTCTGCTCGCACCATTGTTTATAAGGGCTTGCTGTTAGCAAACCAAGTGGGCGCGTACTACAAAGATTTGCAAGACCCGCGCACCGTGTCTGCTTTGGCTTTGGTACACCAGCGTTTCTCCACAAATACTTTCCCAGCATGGGAGTTGGCTCACCCATACCGCATGATTGCGCACAACGGTGAGATCAACACTGTTAAAGGCAACGTCAATTGGGTGAATGCACGCGAAGGTGCTATCAGCTCCCCAGTATTAGGCGATGATCTTAAAAAATTATGGCCGCTCATTTATCCAGGCCAATCTGACACGGCTTGTTTCGATAACTGCTTAGAGTTATTGGTGATGTCAGGTTATCCCTTGGCACAAGCCATGATGATGATGATTCCAGAAGCATGGGAACAGCATTCATTGATGGATGAAAATCGCCGTGCTTTCTATGAATATCATGCAGCAATGATGGAGCCATGGGATGGCCCAGCTGCTATGGCATTTACAGATGGCCGCCAGATTGGCGCGACCTTAGATCGGAATGGTTTACGTCCAGCGCGTTATTACGTTACTGATGATGATTTAGTCATCATGGGTTCTGAGGCTGGCGTATTGCCAATTCCAGAGAGCAAGATTGTTCAAAAATGGCGCTTGCAACCTGGCAAGATGTTCATGATTGATATGGAACAGGGCCGCATTATTGACGACGTTGAATTGAAAGATGCCGTTTCTAAAGCCAAGCCATATAAGAGTTGGATTGACGCGGTTCGCGTGAAGCTCGATGAAGTTGATGCAAGCAAGGCTGATTTGGTGGATGAAAAGACCACAATTCGCCCAGCTGCAAAATTATTAGATCGTCAGCAAGCTTTTGGTTACACCCAAGAAGATATCAAGTACCTCATGGCACCTATGGCCATGAATGGTGAAGAGGCAATTGGGTCAATGGGTAACGATAGCCCATTAGCTGTGCTCTCTAATAAGAACAAACCACTCTATAACTATTTCAAGCAATTGTTTGCACAGGTGACCAATCCTCCGATTGACTCCATCCGTGAAAACATGGTGATGTCTTTGGTTTCCTTCATTGGACCTAAGCCGAATTTGTTGGATACCAACAATATCAACCCACCAATGCGCTTGGAAGTGAGTCAGCCGATTTTAGATTTTGACGATATGACCAAGATTCGTCATATCGGTCATTACACCAACGGTAAGTTCCGCTCATATGAGTTAGATATTTGCTACCCAGCATCTTGGGGTAAAGCAGGCATCGAGGCTCGCTTGGCATCTTTGTGTGCTGAGGCGGCGGATGCGGTTCGTTCTGGTTACAACATCTTGATCGTGAGCGATCGTCAGGTTGATGAGCAGCATGTAGCTATTCCAGCATTGTTAGCAACTTCTGCAATTCATCAGCACCTAGTAGAAAAAGGTTTGCGTACTAGCGTTGGCCTCGTAGTGGAAACAGGTAGCGCACGTGAGACACATCACTTTGCACTCCTGGCTGGCTATGGTGCTGAAGCAGTTCATCCGTACTTGGCAATGGAAACTTTGGCTGAAATGGCTAAAGGTTTGTCTGGCGATCTGTCAGCAGAAAAAGCAGTTAAGAATTTTGTGAAAGCAGTAGGAAAAGGCTTGCAAAAAGTGATGTCCAAAATGGGTATCTCTACTTACATGTCTTACACCGGCTCACAGATTTTCGAAGCAATTGGTTTAAATAAAGACGTCATTGACCATTACTTCAAAGGTACCCCATCTAACGTCGGTGGTATTGGCGTATTTGAAGTGGCTGAAGAAGCATTGCGTATGCATCAGTCTGCTTTTGGTAATGACCCAGTGCTGACCAATATGCTCGACGCTGGTGGCGAGTATGCATTCCGTATTCGTGGTGAGAACCATATGTGGACTCCAGATACGATTGCAAAGTTGCAGCACTCCACTCGTATTGGTATCGACAAGGGTTATCAAACTTATAAAGAGTACGCCAATATCATCAATGACCAAACTAAGCGTCAGATGACCTTGCGCGGTTTGTTTGAGTTCAAGATTGATCCAGCCAAAGCAATTCCTTTGGATGAAGTGGAGTCAGCAAAAGAAATCGTCAAGCGTTTTGCAACGGGCGCGATGTCTTTAGGTTCGATCTCTACTGAAGCGCATGCTACTTTGGCAATTGCTATGAACCGTATTGGCGGCAAGTCCAATACTGGTGAGGGTGGTGAAGATCCAAATCGTTATGTGAATGAGCTCAAAGGTATTCCTATTAAGAAGGGCGAAACCTTAGCCAGCATTTTGGGCGATGATGTGGTTGAAGCAAATATTCCTTTGCTCGATGGTGATTCATTGCGTTCCAGAATCAAGCAGGTTGCTTCAGGTCGTTTTGGTGTTACTACTGAATACCTCCGTTCTGCCGATCAGATTCAGATCAAGATGGCCCAAGGTGCCAAGCCTGGAGAAGGTGGTCAATTGCCGGGCGGTAAAGTTTCTGATTACATCGGCAAATTGCGTTTCTCTGTGCCAGGCGTTGGTTTGATTTCTCCTCCTCCGCATCACGATATTTACTCGATTGAAGATATTGCCCAGTTGATTCACGATCTGAAGAACGTGAACCCAGCTGCTGACGTATCTGTGAAGTTGGTTTCTGAAGTCGGTGTTGGCACGATCGCTGCTGGTGTTGCTAAGGCGAAAGCAGATCACGTCGTGATCGCTGGACATGACGGCGGTACAGGCGCATCTCCACTGTCTTCTATTAAGCATGCTGGTTCCCCATGGGAATTGGGATTGGCTGAAACCCAACAAACATTGGTGCTCAATGGTTTACGAAGCCGTATTCGTGTTCAAGCCGACGGCCAAATGAAAACAGGTCGTGACGTTGTGATCGGCGCTTTATTGGGTGCTGATGAATTTGGTTTTGCGACAGCCCCATTGGTGGTTGAGGGTTGCATCATGATGCGTAAGTGTCATTTGAATACCTGCCCAGTGGGTGTTGCAACACAAGACCCCGAGTTGCGTAAAAAGTTCTCTGGCAAACCAGAGCATGTTGTGAATTTCTTCTTCTTTATTGCAGAGGAAGTGCGCGAGATCATGGCGCAACTGGGTATTCGTAAGTTTGATGATTTGATTGGTCGCGTTGATTTCTTGGATACCCGCAAAGGTATTGAAAACTGGAAAGTGCATGGCTTGGATTTCAGTAAGATTTTTGCTGAGCCAGCAGTAGCCAAAGATACTCCGCGTTACCAAATCTTGACTCAAGATCATGGTTTGGACAGTGCTTTGGATAACGTTCTGATTGAGAAGAGTGAGCCTGCGCTACAACGTGGCGAGAAAGTCTCTTTCATTGTTCCGGTGAAGAACGTGAACCGTACTGTTGGCGCAATGCTCTCCGGAGAAATCGCCCAGCGTTATGGCCATGCTGGTTTGCCTGATGACACTATTCATATTCAATTGAACGGCACTGCTGGTCAAAGTTTCGCAGCCTTCTTGGCGCGCGGTATTACCTTGGACTTGGTTGGCGACGGTAACGACTACGTTGGAAAAGGCTTATCTGGTGGACGTGTGATTGTGCGTGCACCTCATGAGTTCCGTGGCGATACAGCTAAGAACATCATTGTTGGCAACACTGTTCTCTACGGTGCGATCGGCGGCGAAGCATTCTTCAACGGTGTGGCTGGTGAGCGTTTTGCAGTGCGTAACTCTGGCGCTACAACAGTTGTTGAAGGCACAGGCGATCACGGATGCGAGTACATGACTGGCGGTACTGTTGTGGTGTTGGGCGCAACCGGTCGTAACTTTGCTGCCGGTATGAGCGGCGGTATTGCTTATGTTTACGACGAAGACGGCCTCTTTGAGAAGCGTTGCAATACCAGTATGGCAACTTTGGAAAAAGTATTGCCGTCGGCCGAGCAGATTGCCAAGATGCCTCAGTCACAGTGGCATGCTCCTGTCGATGTGAAGGATGGTGGCGAGCGTATGACTGATGAGCAAATTCTGAAAGGTTTGATTGAGCGTCATTTCCGCCATACCGGCTCTGAGCGTGCTAAAGCACTCTTAGCTGATTGGGAAAATGCCCGCGGTCGTTTTGTGAAAGTGCTGCCTACTGAGTACAAACGTGCTCTAGGTGAGTTGTGGGAAAAAGCGCAAAACAAAACTGTTGCAGCTTAATCAATATAGATATTAAGAAAAGATACTAAGGATTCGATATGGGTAAGGTCACTGGATTTATGGAGTTTGAGCGCGTAGAGGAAACCTACGAAGCTCCCGTTAAACGCCTCCACCACTACAAAGAGTTCGTTGCTGCATTAACGGATGAAGAGGCCAAAGTACAGGGCGCACGCTGTATGGATTGCGGCATTCCATTTTGTAATAACGGATGCCCAGTAAACAACATCATCCCTGATTTCAATGATTTGGTATTTCATAGTGATTGGAAGAATGCGTTGGATGTTTTGCAATCAACCAATAACTTCCCTGAATTCACTGGCCGTATTTGTCCTGCACCATGTGAGGCAGCGTGCACCTTAGGAATTAATAGTGATGCGGTGGGTATTAAGTCTATCGAGCATGCCATTATTGATAAGGGCTGGGAAAATGGTTGGGTTAAGCCGCAACCATCCAAAACTAAGACAGGTAAGAAGGTAGCTGTTGTTGGTGGTGGCCCTGCTGGCATGGCAACTGCGCAACAATTGGCACGCGTGGGCCATGACGTTACTGTATTTGAGAAGAATGATCGTGTCGGCGGGCTGTTGCGCTACGGTATTCCTGATTTCAAAATGGAAAAGTGGTTGATCGACCGTCGCGTTGAGCAAATGCAAGCCGAGGGTGTGAAGTTTGAGACTGGCGTATTTGTGGGTAAAGAGGCGATTGGCGCCGAAGTTAAAAACTATTCCACAAAAACTGTTTCACCTGATCAGTTGATGAAAGATTTTGACGCTGTTGTGATTAGCGGTGGATCTGAGCAGCCACGTGACTTGCCAGTTCCTGGCCGTGAGTTGAAGGGTGTTCATTACGCTTTGGAATTCTTGATTCCTCAGAACAAAGAAAACGCAGGCGATTTCAAAAACGAAATTTCTGCAGCTGGTAAGCATGTTGTTGTCATTGGTGGTGGTGATACCGGATCTGATTGCGTGGGCACATCCAATCGTCATGGTGCCGCCAAGATTACTCAATTTGAATTGTTGCCACAGCCACCAGAAACTGAAAATAAGCCTTTGGTATGGCCTTACTGGCCAACCAAGTTGCGCACTTCTTCATCACATGAAGAGGGTTGTGAGCGCGATTGGTCAGTTGCCACTAAGCGCTTTGAAGGTAAGGACGGCAAATTAGAGAAGCTCATTTGTGTGCGTTTGGAGTGGAAAGACGGCAAGATGACAGAAATGCCAAATTCTGAATTTGAGATTAAGGCAGATTTAGTATTTTTAGCAATGGGCTTTGTATCACCTGCAGCCCAGGTTCTGAATGCCTTTGGTGTTGAAAAAGATGCACGCGGCAATGCAAAAGCCACAGTTGATGGCCAAAATGCCTATCAAACCAATGTTCCAAAGGTCTTTGCTGCTGGCGATATGCGCCGTGGACAGTCTTTGGTGGTTTGGGCGATTCGTGAAGGTCGCCAAGCTGCTCAAGCAGTAGACGAGTATTTAATGGGGTCTTCTGTTCTGCCGCGATAATATCGAGGATATGAACAGTAGCCACTCCAACTCGGTGGAAGTGAAGCAAAAAACCTCTAGCGGTGGCCATGGCGAAGTTGTAGTTCAAATTAAGGACGTCAACTTTTCCTATGCTCCCGGGGAGCGGCAAATTCTCTCGGGACTCAATATGGAGTTCCGCCGTGGGCAGGTTGTTGCCGTCATGGGTGGTTCCGGCTGTGGCAAGACTACTATTCTGAGACTCATTGGCGGTCAATTCGCCGCACAGTCTGGACAAGTTTTATTTGAAGGCCAAGATATTGGCAAAATGAATGGCGCCGACTTAATGGCCGCCCGTCGTCGCATGGGAATGCTCTTTCAGTTTGGTGCACTTTTTACCGATCTGAGCGTTTTTGAAAACGTCGCTTTTCCTTTGCGTGAACATACCGATTTAAGCGAAGAGTTATTGCGCTCACTAGTACTCATGAAGCTAAATGCAGTTGGCTTGCGTGGCGCACGTGATTTAATGCCTTCGCAAATTTCTGGCGGAATGGCACGCCGTGTTGCTCTAGCAAGGGCGATTGCGCTTGATCCCCCTTTGATCATGTATGACGAGCCTTTTGCTGGCTTGGATCCAATTTCGTTAGGCATTACTGCGCGCTTGATCCGCAACTTAAATCAAGCTCTGGGTGCGACTAGTCTATTGGTGACACATGATGTTGAGGAAACATTTGAAATTGCCGATTACGTTTATTTCATTGCTAATGGTCGCATTGGTGCAGAAGGTACGCCAGAAGAATTGAGTCGCTCAAGCGATCCGTTTGTACGCCAATTCCTAGATGCCTCACCGGATGGTCCTGTGCCATTTCATTACCCAGGTCAAAGCCTTGCAGAAGATTTTGGGGTGAGCCTGAAATGAGTATCCTTCATAAGACCTTAGATCTTTTCGGTGACCTCGGTTTTTTTGTTCGTCGTAACTTAACGAGTCTTGGCCTTGCTGCTCGCATGTTTGCTGCAGTGATTTGGCGTTCCGGCTTTTTATTAAAAAGACCCCGTTTAGTTTCTGATCAGATTCTATTTGTAGGTAATCACTCCTTTGTCATCATTGCGGTATCTGGTTTATTCGTTGGTTTCGTCTTGGGTCTGCAGGGTTATTACACGCTCAATCGTTATGGCTCGGAACAAGCTCTCGGTTTATTGGTTGCGCTATCGCTCACTCGTGAATTAGGCCCAGTGATTACGGCTCTCCTATTTGCTGGCCGTGCTGGCACATCTCTCACTGCAGAGATTGGCTTGATGAAAGCCGGCGAACAGCTCAGTGCCATGGAAATGATGGCGGTAGATCCATTGAGTCGTGTGATTGCACCGCGCTTATGGGCGGGCATTATTGCGATGCCGATTTTGGCAACGATCTTTACAGCTGTTGGTGTGATGGGCGGCTACTTTGTTGGGGTGCCACTAATTGGCGTGGACTCTGGCGCCTTCTGGTCTCAGATGCAGGGCGGGGTAGATCTCTTCTCTGATATTGGTAATGGCCTGATTAAGAGTCTGGTATTTGGTGTGGCGGTGACCTTTATAGCGCTGTATCAGGGTTATGAGGCAAAACCTACGCCTGAGGGCGTATCACAAGCTACCACCAGAACGGTGGTGATTTCCTCCTTATCGGTTTTAGCATTGGACTTCTTGCTAACTGCAATGATGTTCTCGAATTAGAAAGAATAAACTGGGACTCTTATGAGAAAAAGTGCAATTGATATTTGGGTTGGAATCTTTGTAGCCATTGGTTTGCTGGCTGCTTTGTTTCTTGCATTAAAGGTCGGCAATATGAATGCTGTTTCTTTTGCGCCTACTTATAAAATCTCTGCCAGATTTGACAATATTGGTGGACTCAAGCCACGCGCACCAGTCAAGAGTGCAGGTGTAGTTGTTGGCCGTATTGCCAATATCTCTTTTGATGACAAGACCTATCAAGCAACCGTCACCATGACGATTGAAGATACCTATAAGTTTCCTAAAGATTCTTCTGCAAAGATTTTGACCTCAGGTTTGTTGGGCGAGCAATACATTGGTCTTGAGGCCGGTGGCTCCGACGATATGTTGGCTTCCGGGGATAAGATTACTCAGACGCAGTCCGCAGTGGTTCTTGAGAATCTAATCAGCCAGTTCTTGTACAACAAGGCGGCTGATAGCGGTCAAGACAAAGGTGCAGCCAAATAATGATGCTGGCAAAGCTTAAACGTATAGCACTGCTTGGTATAGTTGCTGGTATGGTTGGTTGTGCATCAATTCCTGCGGGCGTTGAGCCGTCCCCACAGGATCCTTGGGAGCCGTTTAACCGCTCCGTTTTTGAATTTAACGAGGGCTTGGATGCCTATTTGCTCAAACCAGTAGTTGCTGGATATCGTTTTGTCTTGCCGGAGTTTGTGCGTGACGGTATTTACAACTTCTTTAGTAACTACAGTGATATCTACACAGCATTACAGAACCTCTTACAGGGCAAACCTGACTATGCCTTTAGTGATTTGATGAGGGTGGTGGTCAATACCACCTTTGGTCTGGGTGGCTTGATTGATATGGCGACCCCTGGTGGATTGCCAAAACACAAGGAAGACTGGGGTCAAACCTTTGGTGTGTGGGGCATTCCATCGGGACCATATGTTGTTTTGCCATTCTTTGGACCAAGCAATGTGCGCGATACCTTTGGTACTGCGGCTGACATGGAGTCTGATTACTTATTTAGATTGCTGCCAGATGTTGCTCTTCGCAATAGCATTACTGGTTTGCGGGTAGTTAATGCCCGCAATACCTATTATGAAGCGGGCGATCTATTAGATGGAGCGGCTATTGATAAATATAGCTTTATGCGGGATGCCTATATTCAGCGACGCGAATATCAAATTAATGAAGGGCGGGAAGATAGGGAGCCCCTCATGCCGGTTTACGAAAACCCCTACGAATAAAGGCGGTCAAGCCCAGCCCGATTCCTTTAAGGGCTAAAATGAGCTTCAATGACCAGCATTAATCGAGGACACATGAAAAGCCATCAAACCATTCAAAAATGCTTTGCCGTATTGCTATCAAGCTTGTTTTTGTTTGCCGGCAGCGTCTCTGCGCAAGCGGTTGATCAGTCAACGCCAGACGGTTTGATTAAGACTGTAGTTTCTGACGTAATGGCCTCCGTCAAGTCTGATCCAGAAATTCAAAAAGGGAATATCCCGCGTATCGTGGAGTTAGTGGATAAGAAAATTGTTCCCTATACCGATATGCGCCGCACTACTGAAATGGCAATGGGACCTAACTGGAAAAAAGCTACCCCAGAGCAGCAGGCTCAACTGGTGAATGAATTTAAGAGTCTTCTAATTCGCACATATTCAGGCGCTTTAAGCCAATTGCGTGATCAGACAATTCAATTTAAGCCTTTGCGTGCAGCTCCGGACGATAAAGAGGTCGTTGTGAAGACTGTAGTGATTGGTCGTGGTGATCCCATACCGCTCGACTATCGCCTAGAAAAAACACCTAACGGCTGGAAGGTCTATGACATGAACATCATGGGTGTTTGGCTGGTAGAGGCGTATCGCAATCAATTCGCTAATCAGATTAGCCAGAATGGTGTCGAAGGTTTAGTGAAGTTCTTGCAAGACCGCAATAAGCAGCTTGCTGCTGTAAAGCCTGCAAATTAAAGACCTCACAAGATCAATCAAAGATAATTATCAGATGCCATTTTTATTGCCCATTTCAGTGACACAGAGCAACGTGCTGCAGTTGGAGAAAGATGGGCTTTTAAATCTTGCGTCATTACAAACCGTAGATTGCATCAATCTCAAAGATTTTGACTCCACCGTGCTAACAGTTTTGTTGGCATGGCAGAAAAAATTACAAGCGGATGGTCTACGGATTTCAGTAAAAAACGCACCAGAAAAATTAACTGTATTGGCTAGCGTATATGGCGTTGCTGAGTTGCTAGGTTTGTCATAGCATGCATGCAGCAATATCGATAAAAAACGTATCAAAAAATTATGGCGCCCTACAAGCGCTTGATGATGTCTCCTTATCAATAGAGCAGGGCGAGTTCTTTGGCTTACTTGGCCCTAATGGTGCTGGGAAGACAACGCTCATTTCCATTTTGGCTGGCTTAGTGACTGCGGATCGTGGTCACGCTGCAATTATGGGCGCTGATGTTCAGGGTCAATTTCGTGATGCTCGCCGGATGCTAGGGGTTGTGCCGCAAGAGTTGGTATTTGACCCCTTCTTTACGGTAAGAGAGACGCTGCAATTTCAGTCGGGCTATTTTGGCATTCGTCATAACGATGCTTGGATTGACGAGATCATGGCTAATTTGGATCTGACCAATAAGGCTGATAGCAATATGCGCTCCCTATCTGGCGGCATGAAGCGCCGAGTATTGGTAGCACAGGCTTTGGTTCATCGGCCGCCTGTGATTATTTTGGATGAACCAACAGCAGGTGTTGACGTAGAGTTGCGCCAATCTCTCTGGCAATTCATTAGTCGATTAAATCAAGATGGCCACACGATCGTCTTAACAACCCATTACCTTGAAGAGGCTGAGGCATTGTGTCAGCGCATTGCCATGCTCAAGCAAGGAAAGATTGTGGCTTTGGACACTACCGCCAATTTATTGAGTCAGTATGGCTCGGTGAAAAAGGATGGCGAGGGCAAGACGGATCTCGAAGATGTGTTTGTCAACATCATGTCGGGAGGCGCTCGATGAAATCCACTTTGAATAAATTACCCATTTCTTATGGCAGCGGCTTCCCAACATTGCTCCGCAAAGAAATTAAGCGCTTTTATAAAGTAGCATTTCAGACGGTTGCTGCGCCAGTACTCACTGCTGTTTTGTATTTAATGATTTTCGGACATGTGCTGGAAGGCAAAGAGGTCTATGGTCGCTTGAACTACACAGCCTTTTTGATTCCAGGCTTAGTCATGATGAGCGTGTTGCAGAATGCATTTGCGAATACCTCTTCATCACTCATTCAATCGAAGGTGACTGGCAATTTAGTCTTTGTTTTGCTTGCCCCTTTTAGCCACTTAGAGTTTTATGCGGCTTATGTCTTGGCTGCGGTGTTTCGTGGGATTGTTGTTGGCTCAGGCGTGCTCCTCATTACGGCATGGTTTGCTATGCCATCTTTTGAGTATCCTTTTTGGATCATGGCATTTGCTCTGTTAGGCGCTGCAATTTTGGGAAGCATGGGTTTAATTGCCGGTATCTGGGCGGATAAATACGATCAACTAGCTGCTTTCCAGAATTTCATCATCATGCCAGCAACAATGCTGTCGGGCGTGTTTTATTCGATTCATTCTTTGCCGGCAGCATGGCAGGTGGTATCTCACTTCAATCCATTCTTCTACATGATCGATGGTTTCCGTTATGGCTTCTTTGGAGTATCAGATATATCCCCTTGGAATAGTTTGGCCATTGTGGCCTGTTTCTTTGTCGTAGTGTCAGCGATTGCTCTGCGCTTACTGCAAAAAGGCTACAAGCTCAGGAACTAGCTATTGATCTTTCCTTAAATGCATATTGAAACATTGTTAAGAAATTAGAAATCAGGAGATTGTGATGTTGCCAACCCCAGAACAAATTGAAGGCTATATTCAGCAAGGCCTTGCATGTACCCATGTCAAAGTGGAAGGTGATGGACAACATTTTTTTGCCACGATTGTGAGCCCAGAGTTTGAGGGTAAGCGTTTGATTCAGCGGCACCAATTAGTTTATGGAGCTATGGGTGACCGTATGAAAGCAGAAGTTCATGCCTTATCAATCAAGGCATTTACTCCTGAAGAGTTCGCACAAAACACCCCAACTTAAAATACGACATTAGCTTTTTACTGGAATAGATTCATGGATAAATTACGAATGGTTGGCGGCACTCCGCTCAAGGGCGAAGTAGTGATTGCTGGCGCAAAGAATGCAGCGCTACCTATTTTGTGTGCTTGCTTGCTCACAGACCAGCCCATCACTTTGCGTAATGTTCCTGACTTGCAAGATGTGCGTACCATGCTCAAGCTCTTGCAAGAAATTGGTGTGACTGTCGCTTTTCCGGATGCGAATAATCGTAATTGCGTAGTACTAAACGGAGCCAATATTAAAAGCTCTGAAGCAACCTATGAGATGGTGAAAACCATGCGTGCTTCTATTCTGGTTCTAGGCCCCTTACTCGCCAGAATGCATAGTGCCAAGGTTTCTTTGCCGGGTGGTTGCGCTATTGGTGCACGCCCAGTGGATCAGCACATCAAGGGCTTAAAAGCCATGGGTGCCACCATTAAGATTAAGAGTGGTTACATTCAGGCAGAAACCAAATCTGCTACGGGTCGTCTGCAAGGTGCTTCTATATTGACTGACATGATCACCGTAACTGGTACAGAGAATTTATTGATGGCTGCTACTTTGGCATCCGGCACGACCATTTTGGAAAATGCTGCACGCGAACCTGAAGTAGGGGATTTAGCTGAGTTGCTCGTCAAAATGGGTGCGAAGATTACCGGTATTGGTACGGATCGCCTAGTCATTGAGGGTGTTGAGAAGCTCCATAGCGCAGAACATGCTGTGATTGCTGACCGAATTGAGGCTGGCACATTCTTATGCGCAGTTGCTGCTGCTGGCGGTGAAGTGCTAGTCAAGAACTGTCGTCCAGATACATTGGATGCGGTGATTGTGAAACTCAAAGAGGCTGGCTTAGAAATGGAAGTGGGCCCTGATTGGATCAAAGCCTCCATGAAAAGTCGCCCCAAGGCTGTGAGCTTCCGCACTTCTGAGTACCCGGCTTTCCCGACGGACATGCAGGCTCAGCTCATGGCGGTCAATGCTATTGCTGAGGGCAACGCCACCATCACTGAAACCATCTTTGAAAATCGCTTTATGCATGTTCAAGAGATGAACCGCCTAGGGGCTGATATCGCAATTGAGGGTAACACCGCTATTGCGCAGGGCGTTGAGAAGTTATCTGGGGCTATCGTGATGGCTACGGATTTACGTGCTTCAGCCAGCCTGGTAATTGCAGGCTTGGCTGCTCAAGGCGAAACCCAGGTAGATCGGATTTATCACTTGGACCGTGGATATGACCGTATGGAGCAAAAGTTGACCCTCTTGGGGGCCAACATTCAGCGGATCAAGTAAGCCTGATAGATAATTAGTCCATGAAGTTAACTTTAGCCCTCTCGAAGGGGCGCATCTTCGAAGAAACCGCTGAGATCTTATCTAAGATCGGTATTCGTCCGCTTGAGGATCCAGAAAAGTCACGCAAGCTCATTATTGAGACCTCCAATCCTGATGTCCGCCTGATTATTGTGCGTGCTTCAGATGTGCCGACCTATGTTCAGTTTGGTGGAGCTGATTTTGGAGTTGCCGGCCTTGATGTCTTAATGGAAAGCGGCACCGATGGTCTATATGTTCCTTTTGATTTGAACATCGCTAAATGCCGTATGTCAGTTGCCGTTAAAGAAGGCTTTGATTATGCGGCTGCAGTAAAGCAAGGATCTCGTTTAAAAGTGGCTACCAAGTATGTCAATTGTGCACGTGAACACTTTGCTAATAAAGGCGTACACATCGATACGATTCATTTATATGGCTCAATGGAGTTAGCTCCATTGGTTGGCCTTGCAGATGCGATTGTGGATTTGGTGTCCACTGGCAATACCTTGCGTGCCAATGGTTTGGTTGAGGTTGAACCAATCGCCGATATCAGTGCACGCTTAGTGGTTAATCAGGCTTCGTATAAGCGTAAGCGTACACAGTTGCAGCCATTCTTTGAATTGTTGAAATAAGCAAATATTCAAATGTCAGCGCAAGTTAAAGTCAAACGGCTGAATAGCAAAGATGCTGGGTTTAAAGAAACCCTGCTTTCAAGCCTTTCTTTGCCGATGGCAGATGATGAGGCGATTGATGCCGCAGTAGTCAAGATCTTGGCGCAAGTAAAAGCCAATGGCGACGTGGCGGTGCTGGATTTCACAAAACAGTTTGATCGTTTAAATGTTGCTAGAGTTACAGAGCTAGAGATTTCTCAAGAAGAATTAAAAAATGCCTATGAAGGCTTATCAGTAGAGCAAAAAAATGCTCTTGATATTGCTGCGCAGAGAGTACGCGCGTATCACGAGAAACAAAAGATCGAAGCAGGTTGTCACTCTTGGGAATATGAAGAGGCTGATGGCACGCGCTTGGGTCAAAAAGTCACGGCTTTAGACCGCGTGGGCATTTATGTTCCTGGCGGTAAAGCGGCTTATCCCTCTTCAGTATTAATGAATGCTATTCCTGCCAAGGTTGCTGGTGTAAAAGAAGTCATCATGGTGGTACCCACTCCTGATGGCGCTCGCAACCCCTTGGTATTGGCTGCTGCCTACTTATCTGGGGTTGATCGTGTCTTTACGATTGGGGGCGCGCAAGCTGTTGGTGCCTTAGCTTATGGCACGCAGACTATTCCGCCAGTGGACAAAATTGTTGGTCCCGGTAATGCCTATGTAGCAGCTGCTAAGCGCAGAGTGTTTGGTACTGTTGGTATCGACATGATCGCCGGCCCTTCAGAAATTTTGGTTCTCTGCGATGGTTCTAGTAATCCCGATTGGATCGCGATGGATCTATTTTCTCAAGCAGAGCACGATGAGTTGGCACAATCTATTTTGCTTTGCCCAGATGAGAAATTTATTGAGCAAGTGCAAGTAAGTATTAATAAGCTACTGCCCGAGATGCCAAGAAAGAAAGTGATTGAAGCATCGCTTGCTAATCGTGCTTTATTGATTCAGGTAAGAGATATGGGCGAGGCTTGTGAGATTGCCAATGCCATCGCTGCTGAGCATTTAGAAATTTGTGCAACTGAGCCACGTAAATGGGCTGAGTTGATTCGTCATGCTGGCGCTATCTTTATGGGCAACTACACCAGTGAATCTCTGGGTGATTATTGCGCAGGTCCAAATCACGTTTTACCAACAGCACGTACTGCTCGCTTTTCTTCGCCTTTGGGTGTGTATGACTTTATCAAGCGCTCAAGCATGATTGAAGTGAGTGAGGCGGGTGCTCAAACATTAGGTGCTGTCGCTAGTACTCTCGCTCACGGTGAGGGTTTAACCGCTCATGCCCGTGCTGCTGAGATGCGACTGAAAAAATAAACTTAGGCGCTTGCTAGAATTTCTTTCAGAGCTGCAATCAATTCATTTGTTTGATCATCCGTGCCAATAGTAATGCGCAGAAATTCTTCAATACGCGGTGACTTGAAGTGACGCACAATAATTCCACGATCGCGTAAAGCTTGATACAGCTTCACGCCGGCATGTTTTGGATGGCGCGTAAAAATAAAGTTGGCTGTCGACGGCAGGGTGTCAAAACCCAGCGAGGCCAGCTCATTCACTAAGCGCTCACGAGTGTGAATCACTTTTTTGCTTGTGGATTCCAAATGGGCTTGATCTTGGATTGCAGCAATTGCTCCTGCTTGAGCCAAACGACCAAGTGGATAGGAGTTAAAACTATTCTTTACCCGCTCCAGACCTTCAATGAGATCTGGATGCCCCACTGCAAATCCAACGCGCAATCCTGCTAGGGCGCGTGACTTAGAGAGGGTGTGGACGACTAGGAGGTTTTCTGGACACGAATTTCCGCGAAGCAGGGGAATGCAAGACTCGGTTCCGTAATCCACGTAGGCTTCATCAATCACCACTACGGAATCGGTATTTCTGCTCAACAGGGATTCAATATCTGATCGCGGAATAGCGCGACCAGTTGGTGCATTGGGATTGGGGAAAATAATTCCACCATTGGGGGTTTTGAAATCCCCTGTCTTAATCTCAAAATCAGGGCCTAGGGGGGCTGCTTGGTACTCAATCCCAAATAACTTGCAATAAACCGGGTAGAAGCTATAGGTGATATCTGGAAACTGAACGGGTTTGGTTTGTTTGAGCAGGCCTAAAAATACGTGTGCCAGGACTTCATCAGAGCCATTGCCTAAAAACACCTGTTTTGGGTCCAAGCCGTGTAAATCGGCAATAGCCCTCTTAAGAGCCGCACCTTCAGGGTCTGGGTAGAGCCTTAAATCATCCGTGTTTTGTTGATTTATAGCGGCTAGGGCCTTGGGCGATGGGCCATAAGGACTTTCATTGGTGTTGAGCTTTACCAGTCGCTGCATTTGCGGCTGCTCCCCGGGAACATAGGGGGTGAGGGTCTGAACAACGGGGCTCCAAAAGCGGCTCATGAGGGACTCTAGTCAAAAATCAGCAAAAATGAATAAACACCAGCAAATAAAATCAGCATTTATATCTGTAATAGGAATGATATTATGAGGCTTCAATCAACACTTCGCCTCGCGGCGCACTGAAGCATGCGGCAAGCCGACGTTACCCGAAACACTTCGGAAACCAAAATTCAAATTGCTATCAATTTAGATGGCACAGGTAAAGCTGAGCTAGCCTCTGGCGTACCATTCCTAGACCATATGTTGGATCAAATTGCCCGTCACGGCATGATCGACCTTAAAGTGGTTGCTAAGGGCGATACCCATATTGATGATCACCATACTGTTGAGGATGTGGGCATTACCTTGGGTCAGGCATTTGCTAAAGCGGTAGGCGATAAAGCGGGCATCACTCGTTACGGCCATTCTTATGTGCCTTTGGATGAAACCCTTTCTCGTGTTGTTATCGACTTTTCTGGTCGCCCAGGCTTAGAGTTCAACGTCCCATTTACCCGCGCACGTGTGGGTGACTTTGATGTTGATCTCAGTATTGAGTTCTTCCGTGGTTTTGTGAATCACGCTGGCGTAACTTTGCACATCGATAATTTACGCGGCATTAATGCTCACCACCAGATTGAAACCGTGTTCAAGGCTTTTGGACGTGCATTGCGCATGGCTCTGGAGCTTGATCCACGCGCTTCTGGTGTTGTTCCTTCTACTAAGGGCAGTCTCTAATCTAGAAAATTTCTAGTGTTGAGTAGAAGACTGTCAACAAACTACAGAACATAGGCTAACAATTGGCGCAAACCATTGCGATCGTTGATTACGGAATGGGTAACCTACGTTCCGTGTATCAAGCCTTTCATCATGTGGCTCCAGATGCGAATGTCCTGATTGCGCACACCCCTGAAGAAATTATCTCTGCAGAGCGGGTGGTGCTCCCAGGGCAGGGTGCTATGCCCGATTGCATGAAGCATCTCCAAGAGTCTGGTTTATTGGAGGCGCTATTAGATGCCGCTAAAAATAAACCCTTACTAGGCGTTTGTGTGGGTGAGCAAATGCTATTTGATCAAAGCGCTGAAGTGCGAGCCAACTCTAATGCCGCCTGGACACCTTGCTTGGGATTGATCCCGGGTGAGGTCAGACGTTTTGAATTAGCTGGCAAATTACAGCCAGACGGTTCTGCTTACAAAGTGCCCCATATGGGTTGGAACCAAGTGCGTCAGGATCGTCAGCACCCAATATGGGATGGCATACCTGACTTGACCAGCTTTTATTTTGTACATAGTTACTATGTTGTGCCGCAACGCAAAGAAGATATTGCGGGCTCAACTGAATATGGCGATTGGTTTACTTCTGCCATTGCAAGGGATAATATTTTTGCAACACAATTTCATCCGGAAAAGAGTGCAGAATACGGATTAAAGCTATACAAAAATTTTGTTTCTTGGCAACCTTAATACTTCTCTAAGCTACCGCTATGCTGCTGATTCCCGCGATTGACCTAAAAGATGGCCACTGCGTTCGACTCGAACAAGGTGACATGGATAAAGCCACTGTGTTTTCTGAAGATCCAGGTGCGATGGCTGCGCATTGGATTAGTAAGGGCGCACGTCGTTTACATCTCGTCGATTTGAATGGTGCATTTGCTGGCAAGTTGAAGAATGAGTCTGCGATTAAATCTATTCTCAAAGCGGTAGGCGATGAGATACCAGTTCAGCTGGGTGGTGGTATTCGTGATCTCGAAACGATTGAACGATTATTAGATGACGGTATTAGTACAGTCATTATTGGTACTGCAGCAGTAAAGAGTCCTGGCTTTGTGCAAGATGCCTGCACTGCCTTTCCTGGCCACATCATGGTGGGTCTGGATGCCCGTGATGGCAAAGTCGCAACAGATGGTTGGAGCAAGATCACCGGCCATGAAGTAATTGATCTCGCAAAAAAGTTTGAAGATTACGGTGTTGAAGCAATCATCTATACCGACATCGGCCGGGATGGCATGATGAAGGGCATCAATATGGATGCCACGATTAAATTAGCCCAAGCTATTCGGATCCCGGTGATTGCCAGTGGCGGTCTATCCAATAATCAAGATATTGAAGCCTTATGTGAAGCCGAAGCTGAAGGCGTCATGGGTGTTATTGCTGGACGCTCAATTTACGCTGGCGATTTAGATTTAACTGCAGCACAAAAATATGCTGATGAGTTAACTCTGAAGTTTGCTAAGAAAATTATTTAGATTGTTTAATAGTGCTCACTAAACGAATTATTCCTTGCCTTGATGTCACGGCAGGGCGCGTTGTGAAAGGCGTGAACTTTGTTGGGCTTCGTGATGCGGGCGATCCTGTCGAGATTGCCAAGCGCTATGACACACAGGGTGCTGACGAGTTAACCTTCTTAGATATCACGGCAACCTCAGACGGTCGAGATCTGATATTGCACATCATTGAAGATGTTGCATCTCAAGTATTTATTCCTCTGACTGTTGGTGGTGGTGTGCGCGCGGTAGCTGACGTGCGGCGCTTGCTGAACGCTGGCGCCGATAAGGTGAGCATGAATTCATCTGCGGTAGCGAATCCAGAATTGGTGTCGGATGCAGCTGCGTATTACGGTTCGCAGTGCATCGTGGTTGCCATTGATGCTAAAAAAACGGAAGCAGGCAATTGGGAGGTTTTTACCCATGGGGGTAGAACTGCTACTGGTATGGATGTTGTTGCATGGGCTTCTGAAGTGGCTAAGCGTGGTGCGGGGGAAATTCTTCTCACCAGCATGAATCGTGATGGTAGTAAAGATGGTTTTGATTTGGGCTTAACTGCCGCGGTGAGCGATGCAGTGAGCGTTCCAGTGATTGCCTCTGGCGGCGTAGGTAATTTGCAGCACTTGGTCGATGGCATTACCAAAGGTCATGCCGATGCAGTTCTTGCAGCCAGTATTTTTCATTATGGTGAATACACTGTTGGTCAAGCAAAAGAATATATGGCGAGCCAGGGTATTCCTGTTCGCATTTAAGTACAGATAGATGCACTAAGAAAATCATTCGAAGATGAGTATGAAAAATTCCTTCACTCCAGTTGAATCCCTAGAGGCCGGCGCATGGCTTGAGGCCGTAACTTGGAATGAGCAGGGCTTAGTTCCGGTAATCGCTCAGGAAGTCGGCAGTAAAGACATTTTGATGATGGCTTGGATGAATCGTGATGCTTTATTGGCTACCTTGCGCTTAGGCGAGGCGGTGTATTGGACGCGTTCAAGGCAAAAGTTGTGGCACAAGGGTGAAGAATCCGGTCACACCCAAAAAGTAAAAGAAATTCGCCTTGATTGTGATGGTGACACTATTCTTTTAATGGTTGAGCAGAAGGACGGAATTGCTTGTCATACTGGGGAACATAGTTGTTTCTTTCAGGAGTGGGATCCAATCAGTTCAAATTGGCGAAAAATCAGCAAGATCTGACATAAATCATTAGTTTTTAAGATTTTCTTTAAACCCCTTATGATTTAAAATGATATATACTTTGATATATACCAAGGGGTTCAAATGATGAGTCAAACAGCAAAAGTCTTTATGAATGGGCGCAGTCAGGCTATTCGCTTACCGGCCGCCTTTCGTTTTGAGGAAAAAGAGGTGTTTATTCGGCGTGACACCAAAACTGGCGATTTAATTTTGTCTAGAAAGCCGGAAAATTGGGATGATTTTTTTCTAGCTTTGAAGGGCGGGGGTATTCCAGCAGACTTTTTGAGCCCCGAAGATCGAAATCAAGGCTCGCAAAATCGAGATCCTTTTGTAGGAATCGATAAGTAATGAAATACATGCTCGATACTAATACGGTAAGTAGTTTCATAAAAGAAAATCCAAAAGTAAGCAAAAGAATCTCAAGTCTGCCTATGGATAGATTATGCTTATCTGTGATTTCTGAAGGTGAGCTTTTATACGGTTTGGCTAAAAAACCAAATGCCCTTAATCTTCACAGAGCGGTTCGAGAGTTTTTAAAGCGAGTTGACGTGTTGAGCTGGGATAGCGATGTAGCTGAGTGTTACGGCTCTTTAAGGTCACAATTAGAGGCCTCAGGAAATTTACTTGGTCCGCTTGATATGCAAATTGCCGCACATGCCTCTCAGGTTGGCGCTGTTCTAGTGACAAATGACCAAGCATTTAAACGGGTTCATAAATTAAAGGTAGAGGACTGGACGCTATAGTCTTACTAGAACGCTTCAATGAACAACATTAAAAATTTAGATTCCGCTTTGTCTCATCTGGCTGATGTAGTAGACCAGCGACGTGATGCATTTAAGGCCGGCCAAGCTGATCCCAAGACCTCTTATACAGCCCTACTCTTTTCCAAGGGAGATGACGGTATTTTGAAAAAAATTGGTGAAGAGGCTACCGAAGCAGTCATGGCTGCCAAGGATGCTCGAAATGCCAATTTAGCCCCTGAACAACAAAAACTCTTGATAGGCGAGATGGCGGACCTCTGGTTTCATTGCCTAATTGCCCTTTCTCAGTTTGGTTTGAGGCCAGAAGACGTGATTACTGAGTTAGAGCGCCGTCTCGGCACCTCAGGCATCGAAGAAAAAGCCGCCAGAAAAGCTGCAAGCAAGGAGTAATTGATGTCCCACGACCCAAATTGCCTATTTTGTAAGATTTCCAAGGGTGAAATCCCATCCCAAAAAGTGTACGAGGATGAGGAGATTTATGCCTTTAAAGATATTAATCCTGCCGCCCCTGTCCATTTTTTGATGATTCCTAAAAAACATATCCCTATGCTGGAATCTGCAGAAGTGGCTGATGCGCCATTGCTAGGTAGAATGATGGAGTTAGCACCGCGTCTCGCCAAGGAGCAGGGTTGCCGTCCTGGAAAAGATGGCGGCTTTAGATTGGTAGTGAATAATGGTGCAGATGGTGGGCAAGAGGTTTATCACTTGCATTTGCATGTGATGGGCGGTCCGCGCCCCTGGAAAAAATAGTCCGAGGAGATTAAAAATGGGTTCATTTAGCATTTGGCATTGGTTAATTGTTTTAGTAATTGTGATGTTGGTATTCGGTACCAAAAAATTGCGCAATATCGGCACAGATTTAGGTGGTGCTGTTAAGGGTTTCAAAGATGGCATGAAAACGCCTGAGGGAACTGAAGAGCCAAAAGAGCAAATTCAGAGTGCTGCTACATCACCAGAGAAAACTGTGGATGTTCAGGCAAAAGACATCAATAAATAATTGTTGATAGAAATAATGCGTAGCTGCAATGATTGATCTCGGAGTTTCAAAGCTTGCACTCATTGCAGTAGTTGCATTGGTAGTGGTCGGCCCGGAGCGACTTCCAAAAATTGCCCGTATGGCGGGTAACTTATTTGGAAGAGCGCAGCGCTATATGGCTGATGTCAAATCTGAAGTCAGTCGACAGATGGATGTAGAGGAGTTTAAGAAACTCCGCGAAGAAAGTGTCTCTGCCTTTAAAGATGTTGAGAACTCTATTCAATCTGCTACTCAAGAAGCTGGCGCTAATCTTAGCGATCAAGCAGACATCTTTGAAAATCATTTTACGAGAGCTCCTCTTGATGAAAAAGAAGTACTGCAAAAATCGATACGCCAAGGTCGAAAGAGTTGGGGTGTGAAGCGCGCTGCTAGACCTGTTTGGTTCAAGCATTCGACTGGTATGCGCACAAGAGTTCAGTCTGGGGCTGCACGGATGAAGCGCTTTCACCACAGCGCGGGCAAATAAATTAGCCCAAAGAAAAGTAAATACGAATATCAATGACGCAAAATAATTCAACAGAAGATTCCGGACTACAAGAATCCTTCTTGTCACATTTATTTGAGCTGCGTGATCGCATCATCAAGTCAGCGATTGCAATTATTGTAGTTTTCGTTTCCTTAGTTTATTGGGCGCCAGATATTTTTCATTTGTTTGCCCAGCCACTGCTTCAAGCATTGCCCGCAGGCGGCAAGATGATTGTGACTGATGTGACTGGTTCATTCTTTGTGCCGATGAAGGTCACGATGTTGGTTGCTTTCTTGATTGCTCTGCCAGTAGTGATGTATCAGTTATGGGCGTTTATTGCCCCCGGCCTTTATCAGCATGAGCGTAAGTTGATAGTGCCTTTGGTTATCAGTAGCTATAGCCTCTTTATTTTCGGGATGGCTTTTGCTTACTTCTTAGTTTTCCCAACGGTATTTCAATTCATGGCTAGCTATAACGCCCCCTTAGGCGCTGAAATGTCGACTGATATTGATAAATATCTTGGCTTTGCAATGACAACCTTTTTGGCCTTTGGCATTACCTTTGAGGTTCCGGTTGTTGTGGTGGTGCTGGTTCGCATGGGCATGGTCCAACTAGCCAAACTTAAGGAGATTCGTCCTTATGTGATTGTTGGCGCTTTTGTGATTGCAGCAATTGTGACGCCACCAGATGTGTTGTCTCAATTACTGCTAGCTGTACCTATGTGCTTGCTTTACGAACTCGGGCTTCTGATCGCTCGTTTCTATATCCCTAAGTCGACAGACGACGAGGCTGGCACAACAACAAACCCAGATACTCAAGCAACCGTTTGATCTTGTGAGAAGGTAGTAGTCAGCCACTCAGTTACTCGATCAAATCGATAGCGTCTTTGTCTTAAATTACCTTCTAAGTCTGATTCGCTTCCAGCAAATACTTTTCCCGCTGCAAGCAAAGAGCGACGCTGCTGTGTGGTATCAATCTGAATTAATCTAGGCAGTATCTTTGGTAGCTCGTGGCGAATATCGACAACGACACAATGTTCGTGCTGTAACTGCCCAACCTCGCACAGTAATAGCTCAGCCTTGCTCAAATTAAATTGATTGGCGATGATGAGTCGGTGACATAGCAAGATCCACTCTTCATCTAATTTGTGTTCGGCGTGATGGTTTAATGCCTTTTCAGCATAAGTAGCTAATTCAAACCAATCATTGTTCTTTGGGCTGGAGACATTCTCCAGAATTTTCCCAAGTAATTCTTTTGCTTCGGGAACGCCTTGTTGGTGTGCTTGCCAAATCCAATAAGAAGCTTGCAGGCCACGAACCTTCTCTTCAACTTTTTCGCGTTTGCGCCAGAGGTTGGCGCCTCTTTTGAATTGAGCCACTGGATGACCTAAATCTGCCGCACGATCAAGACAGCGATCACTCTCAGCCGCGTTGTAACCAGAGAATTGCGGACGGCGGTAAATTTCACCTAAAGCAAACCAAGCATCACGATCACCATCCTTTGCTGCAAGCTCTAACCAGTAGGCTGCTTTTTTGAGGGAGGCATTGGATTTGCTACCACTCACCCCAGTAGCATCTTTTGAAGCAGAATCAACTTCATTGAATTGCGCTAGGCGTAATCCCAGTGTCAGTTTGGCAATCGTTAGCCCAAGTTCTGCTGCTTGTATCAGTGCTGCCTCATTTTTATCAGAGAGCCAGGCATTCCAAAGTGAGGAGAGCGCTTCATCTTTTGGCTGTAGCTTAATGAGTAGTTCTTTTGCATTGTTAGTAAATGGTGTTTCAGAATCTGCCAGACCCAATAAAAACTCTTTTGCTTTCTTTTGCAGAGACAGAAAGTCATCACCACCTTTGCCTTGCTTCAAAAGCCAGTTAGAGAGCTCAGCCTGTAAGTCTTTTTTAGCGGGATTCAGTAAAAGTTCTGCAAGCTGCCATTGCGCTACGTAACTTGCATCAATATTGGCCTTAGCTAACTTCCAGAATGATTCCCACCCAAAAGTAAATGCCGGTGAATTAAATGTTCCCTCCAGTGGAACGGTCGAGATTTGCTCCAGCATCTCCAAAATCTCTGGGGAAGAGCTATCTAAGACAGCAATTTCAGCATCACTTGAGCTCAACTGGCTAACTAATTGATTTTGAATGGAAAAATAAGATTTTTCTAACCAAATCAGGGCATTAGCAGGCTGGATTGGGGTTTTAAAAGCACCCGTAAGATAAGCGGAGGCTAAATTTTGTTGCGCAGAAACGTCACCAATACGGGCTAATTGGAGGATTTTTAGGAATTCACGGCTTGCCATATGACAATTTTGGCATTCCAGGCCTTAAAAAGACAGAAATCAAAGCCCTTGTTGTCCTGATACAACGAAGAAAGCCAAAAAACTGCCTTTTGACAAGCAAAAAGAGCTCCTAAATACCCTGACCCTCAGTCTGGCAGGGCAAAACAAGCAAAATTCGTAGGTCCCAGTTTTATTTGGGCATTACTTTCAATTTATGGAGATTTAAAGAATGAAAAAATCGCTATTAGCAGTTGCAGCAATGACAGCATTTGCTGGCGCAGCTCAAGCTCAGTCATCAGTGACTGTTTACGGTATTTTGGATGTTGGTTATGTTGGCGGTAACGCTAAGTCAACCGCAGCTGGAAAAAACTCCGCTGAAACTGTCAGCCTCGTTGGACAGTCAGCTGAAACAAGTTCCCGTTTAGGATTTAAGGGCACTGAAGATTTGGGCGGCGGCACTTCTGCTTTCTTTACATTTGAAACAGGTTTGAGCCCTAACTCAAGCACAGTTTCTACTTGGAATAACCGTCAAGCATTTGTTGGCTTGAAGAAGAATGGCCTTGGCGCTGCAATGATTGGTACACAGTACACCCCAATCCACACAGCAATTGGTAAAACATCTGCCGGTCAGTACAACAACATCGTTGGCGATGTAATTTACCCACAGTCTTCTGGTTTGAATGCTGCAAACGCATCCAATGCAAACCAAAACAACATTGGTTACACCATTCGCTCTAACAACATGTTAAAGCTCGAGTCAGACACATTTGCTGGCTTTAAAGGCACAGCATTTTATGCAGCAAACAATAAAAATGAAAACCAAGGCGCTAACACAACTACTTACGCCCTTGATCCAGCATCGTCTACACCGGCTGTTAAAGCTACAAATGTAGGCGTTGGTGGTACAACCAACGTTACAGGTTATGGATTGGGCGTTGATTACACTTGGAAGAAATTATTGGTATCGGCTAATTACCAATCCTTCAAAAACGAAACTGACTCCAGCCTAACAGCAACTGTTGCTGGCGTGAACTCAACTGATAACCAAATGTACGCTGCTGCTGCATATGATTTCGGCATCTTGAAGGCTTTTGCACAGTACAGTAACCGTAAGATTACTTCCAACCTGAACAGCAACCAGTATTTCAAGCGCTCTGCACAGCAGATCGGTGTTCGTAGCTTCATTACACCAAAAATTGAAGGTTGGGCTTCTGTAGGTAACGGCCGCAATCAAGCGTTTGGTCTTGGCGAGCCAACAGCAAACTTTACTGGTTACCAGTTAGGTTCGAACTACTGGCTCAGCAAGCGTACAAACTTGTATGCGATTTTTGGTGCAAGCCAAACTTCAAACGTTAGCTCGATCGCAAGCTCTGCTAACAATAGCTACAATGCAAACAACTATGCTCTTGGCGTACGTCACACTTTCTAATTGGATGCTAGCTTAGGCTAGTTGATAATTAGTTTGGCATCACTTAACCCACTGTGGCAACACAGTGGGTTTTTTCTTTACAGAACTCACTACACGCTAGCAACTTTACTTCGCTGTTGATTAAGTTTGACCTGTTGTTGACGGATACGTTCTTGCTTTACACGCTGTTGTGCTTGCCGAACCTGTGCTTGCATAGTTTTGATACGCTGCTGCTCTGGTGTTGGCGGTTTAATCACTTCTGAGATGCGCATGTTAGATCTCCGCAGGAATGCTGATGACATTACCTGCACCAAATAGTGCTTGCAGTATTTTCGTGGCGAACGTGGTGTTTTCTGCATACACCACAGTGGTTACTACAACACCGCTTGCTCTCACAGTTGCACGAAATTGTTTCATAACAATATTTATTGTGTTGTTGTTTGCTGATGTGCACACAACGCGAAAGCATCTTGGCATAGTGTCTCGTCTTTAAAACCGGGGTTCTTGTCAGCGCACTAGATAATTGCAAAACCCAGTGAATTCAGCAAGATTTCAGTCATTTCGCAAACCCCGCACGCAGTTTTGTTGCAGCAGCATCAATTTGTGTATCTAGTTCACCAGCAAGTACAGCAGTTTTAATTGCATCTAGTGTGGCAGTTAAATCTTTAGCTTGTGCCACTTCCACTGCAAATTTGCCACGTGCAAGTTCCAATACGCGACTACCGTAACGCACGCTAATTGCCAACTTTCCAGTCTGTGTTGTAAACCACCACGGTTTGACGGTGACATGTTGTTCGATTTGTTTGCGTAAGCCAGTTTCCGTGTCTGTGTACGACTTGAACTTGGCAACACGGAACTGCATACCTTGTTCCTCCGCTTTAGCCAATTCAATCTGTTGCCAAACCCGTTTTGCCAGTTTGTTTCTGCGTTGTACCACTTGCGGAATTTGTTGCGGTTTGCGTGCATCTGTTAGTTTTAATGCTGAAAGTGCGGATGTTGTCATGATGTCAGCTCCTTTAGTTATGTTGACAGCACAACTGTATTTTCGGATTAGTGCATTGCGCGACCGAAATCTGCTTGATCACATCAATTTGCCCAAAATCTTCTAAAACCACCTAATAACGCATCACATTTAATGAGCTAATGTTTGGTCAGTGCTAAATACTTGCATGGATGATTTAACTTACACGCTAAACGCACGTACCCATAAAGATACCGCTAAAACGGATATATGGATTGCACAGCAACACATCACTGCCAAGCAATTTATGGATGCGGATGTGCAAACCTGCTTGTTGCAAGCGCAGAAAATGGCACGTATTACCATTCAGCACCACGCACGCTATCTATGTACGTACAACACCACGGTATTAAATGGGTTTTTACAGAAAATGGCATTTGGCAAGTCGCGCAGCAAACTGCGTGAGCAACATGCCCGTGCTGTATTTCGGATATGCGCACAGGTTAACCGTAAGTTATATCAAACAGCAGATAGACGCTGCACAAAGAAAGGTCAAAAAACCAGTTTGTAATATAACGGCTAATGAGACTGGGCTTGTTGCATCAACACAGTAGATTGCGGTGCAACGCATAAGCAGATAATGCCATGGGTTAAGCAGTTCCCGTTCATACGCAAACCAATGCGTGTAATGGGTTGGGAGTTTCAAACATCTTTCTCCCGTAAAAACCAATCTACTGTGTGTGCAGGGACTTTTTACCGTCAAGCACCATGCAACGACTAATAGCGACAGAGTATTTCTCCGCTATAGCCGTTGTATGACTAGAACATTCTCCGTCAAGCTAACTGCACCAAAAGCAACTGCGTTGCTTTCGGCTTTCTTTTATCATGTGATAAATTATTCACAGAAAACGGTGTGAGCGAAAACGAAGTTTTTGCGAAACACAAGCAAACGCAGTTTGCTTTCACACTACCAGTTAGATGTAATTCACCAATACTACAGGTCTACTACACCTGCGAAAACTACAGTACAAAAATACAGGGCTACGAACTGATTTTGGGCAGCACTACGCAGCAACACCTCAAAACACCTGCACACACGCAGATCGGGGCGGTAAACAACGCAATACCAGCAAGAATACGTGCACACGCTACAGCGTTATTTTGATGTGTTGCATGTGCTGTCGTCTAAATGCCACGAATAAAACACCTGTGCATGTAAATTTGCGCTAAATACATGACCAAATAGAATGCACAAACTCTTTGGTCAGTGGCATAAGTAACTGTTTTATATAGAAACGCATGACATACAACCCATATACATGTTCAGGTTGCTCTGCTAGCGCATAAGAATACATACTAAAAACGCACACATTATTTGGAGAAACCCATGGCACAAGCAAAATCACTGACACAGCACGATATTGATGCAGTTTTAAATTACATCACTACACGTACATACGCAACCCGCAACCGATTGATGTTTTTGTTTACGGTCTTAGCGGGGCTTCGCGTGTCTGAAGTCGCGCAATTAACGGTAGGGGATGTGCGCAATACCGATGGCAGTATTAAAACGCAGGTGTTCTTGTCCGCGCAGCGTGTCAAGCATGGACATGCACGCACGGTGTTTGTCAGTACGCAGTTGCAGCGTGAACTTAGTCTGTACTTAACAGCACGCATCTATGCGCAGGGTGATATTGGTGATGACATGCCACTATTTCATACGCTACGTGGTATTCGTAATGCATTTACTGCTTCCACACTGACCCAGCACTTTCATTACTTGTACCGTCGTGCACGGGTATTTGGTGCTAGCAGCCATTCGGGTAGACGCACATTCATTACTAACTTGAGTAATTCAGGCATCAGTGTGTTTGTACTTGCCAGTTTGGCAGGACACAAGAACATTGCGACTACTAACCGTTATGTTACGGTAAATGACGAGCAAAAAAGACGTGCCGTAGACTGCTTTAGTTTGCAGGTAGCTTAATTAACTACGTAACTTGTGTTGTGCAAGTCGTTCTTTGAGCATTTCACCAGAACGCTCCAAACCATGATCATTAGCATCTACAATGTGTTCTTGACTGTACAGTAACTCCAGCGCAACTTGCACCAATGCTTCGCGTTGTCGCCAATATTGCCGCAGTCGCTGACCAACTGCAGGTGCAACAGACATCTGTGCGAATTTACTTTTGCTCCCACGAATGCGCGGAACACCTGTAATACAAGCATCAGGCTCAAAACCAAGTTCACAATTGACGTCACGATCTAACCAACGTTGTATTTCATGTGATTGTTGTACATCAGGCATGGGATTACGCAGTGGGTTGGTGTCAATTGCATTGGTAAGTAACATAACTGCTTCTTCGTAACAAGACTCTGCTTTTGTTTCCATGCGCTGAAATGCTGTTTTGCCATTAGCGTCCCGTTTAATAGAACGACGAAACAAGTTGGCAAGACGAGTATATTTGTCACCGTCTTTTACATACTGCATGTAATCATACAAAACACTGGGCATGCTTTCTGTTGCGGTCCAATGACTTTCTACATGTGAAATATCCCAGTCGTAGCTTTGCACGTATTCCAAGTAACGCTCTTTTCCCAATGCCGCAAGCATTTTTTGTTTTGGCACAGCACGCTGTGCAATCACAGATACCAGTGCAGCTTTGATTAAGCGTAATGATGCGTACTCCGTATCATTGATTAGGCGAAATGGAAGATCACGCAACGCATTGTAAGTAAGTTGATGTATGTACTGGCTATCATCAATGCTGCTACTGCATTTGATGGCGCGTAAGTCAAACAACACAGCGTACTGCAATGTACGCTGTGCATGCTGTTTAAACTTTTCTGCGTCGACTAGTGCTTTTGCGGGGTGCAGAACGTGATGATTTGGCTTTCATGACGCTGCGCAAGTCAGTTGCACTAAAACTGTGCGTTGTAATCAATCTTTTCACGGTTGCCAAATCTTCTTCACGTGTTTGCGTCAACAATGCTTCAATCTTTGCATTGAGTTCGGCTTGTGCCTTTTGTGCTGCTGCTAATTGGTCGCTAGCAGATTGCGAAGACGAAGTCATTTCAGTCATATCATTTCCCATTTAGTTACTGATAACAGAATTATTATCAATACTAGAAAATATAAATTAAATCTTAACAAGTGTAATAGGTACATACGCTATGATTTATCTTCTGCTGTGCAACATACCCACATTCATTTCTGGTGTAAGTTGACTGGCATAAAATCGTTCGATCATTTCCACGCTTGTACGTGCATTACGCGCCAGTGTCAGTAAATCAATTCCACGTCCGTATAACAACCTATATGTAATTGCTGTGTGTCGTAACGAATACAATGTGCGTCGCTGTCCAAGTGCGCCAAATCGTAATCCTGTTGCAAGCAGTATCTTTACAAAATACTTGTCAATCAATTGCATTGCAGCAGCACGGTCTTTAATCTGCGGTAAAAACAAATAGTCATCTGCAGTTGCCAAACCTTGCTGGTCGTAATAACTACGCAGATGTTCATATATGCGTACAGCAGGTTGCAATGTAATAACTGGTGCAGAGTGACGCTTGGTTTCAGGAATGGTTAAACGCAAGTAGATGTGACCATTACGTATCACTTCAATATGCTTGTGTTGCATTAGTTTCATATCAACTGGTCGTACAAAGCTGTTGACCATAAAACCAATTAACCAAGTCATTTCACGTGGAATGTTAGCGTCTGGTGCAAACAGATTATTGTGTTTGGTACGATGAGTAACTTTAATTGGTGCACACACTTGATTTGCTAATACTTTACTGGCACGAAGTAATGCACGGTATTCAACAACACTAAATCCACCACGTGGCGTACTAGATGATTTAAGTTTGGGGAAGGTTGGGACTTTTTCAATCCAGCCGTGTTTAAATGCGCACTCTAATACTTTGTGTAGTGCATTCAAGTACTGCGTAATTGTCATTGACTTGTACTGCTTGTCACTTAGAAAGTACAAGAAGCGTTCTATGTCTGTGTGTTTAATGTCAGTTACTTGCACAGAGCCAAAGTACGGCAATACCCATTTGCGTATGCGTGACACCAGCATTACATAGGTGCCATTTGTAATCTCGTCACGTTTCACGCGTGCCGTTTCATTTGCAAGCATGATGTTGGTAACGGTGTTGACTGATAAATCTTGTGTATTTGCAACAGCACCTTGTGCAATTACGCCTGTGTCTATTAAATGCTGTTCATAAAACAATTTAGCCAGTTGCAAAGCGTGTCGCTTGCTGGTTGTGCGCAAACTACGTATCACTGTCTTGTTATCAAAATAACAGCGCACTTGCCAGTAGCTACTTGCATTGGTCAAAAAGATACGTAATTTGTTTGGATAGCTGGGTACATATGTAATGGTGTGCAAGATTGGAAGCGTGCGACAACGTTTTGCGTAAAAGAATTCGTCGTTTGCCGATTTGGATTGCATATCGCAAGCGTACTGTCGCACACCAAGTTATGCGACCAGTATATTTTTTGCAGATTTGCTTTTATCAAAACTCTGCCATTCCCAATCCATTTACCACTGTTAGAAAAAGTAAGCACGTTTTAGATAAACGTTTGCACTTTGTCGCACAGTCCCCAGTGTGCGACAGCGACACTCACTTGTATAAGCAAGTAATGCGGTTTTAATGGAGCAAGTTAGTGATGCGCACATTCTTGTCAATTTTTATGGAGATTTAAAGAATGAAAAAATCGCTATTAGCAGTTGCAGCAATGACAGCATTTGCTGGCGCAGCTCAAGCTCAGTCATCAGTGACTGTTTACGGTATCTTGGACGTTGGTTACATTGGCACAAACTTGCGTGTTCCACAAACAGCTGCCCCTTTGACGGCAGTCCCTGCGTACAAGCTTACTCAAAATGCTTTCGGTCAATCTGCTGAGACAACATCACGTCTTGGTTTTAAGGGTACAGAAGACTTGGGCGGCGGTATGAATGCCTTCTTCACAGCTGAATTTCAATTGTTCCCACAAGATTGGAGTCTTTCAGGTTCTTCAGCATCTGCTTTGGGAACAGGTACATCTGCTAACCCAGCAGGCGGCCTACAAAACCGTCAAAGTTTCGTTGGTTTGAGCAAAAAAGGTCTCGGTCAAGCAGCGATTGGTACACAGTACACTCCAATCCACGTTGCTGTTGGCAAGACTGACCCAGGTCAACAAAACAATATGATCGGTAGCGTTATCTACCCAGCAAACGGCTCTGGCTTCACAACAGGTGCTTACACAGTTCGTTCAAACAATGCCTTGACTGCTGCAACCGATACATTCTCTGGCTTTAAATTGTCAGCAATGTATGCAATGAACAATCAAGATCGCACACAGTTGGCTAATGGTGGAGCTACTGCTGCTGCAACAAACGGCGGTAATACCAATTCAAATGGCTGGGGTCTTGGTGCTGATTACACTTGGAAAAAATTGTTTGTAACTGCAAACTATCAGTCATTCAAAAACGAAACTAATAGCACTACAGCTGCATTGCCAGCAGCGACAACTGGTAACGTAAACGGTCAAAATATTACCGATAACCAAATGTATGTTGGTACAACTTATGACTTTGGTATTTTGAAGGCCTATGCTGGTTGGACAAGTCGTAAAGCAACATCTGGCTTAGACTCTAATAACTATGCCAAACGCTCTGGTCAGCAGATTGGTGTACGTAGCTTCATTACACCTAAGATTGAGGGTTGGGCAAACGTTGGTAATGGCCGTTTCACTTCATATGGTACCGGCTCCCCAACAGCAAACTTCACTGCCTATCAGTTGGGTGCAAATTACTGGTTGAGCAAGCGTACTAATTTGTACACAATCTTCGGATCAACACAAACTAGTTCAAGCGCTGCAACAACAGCACTCCCAGGTGGTACTGCTGGTGGTGGTAATCAATACGCTCTTGGCGTACGTCACACTTTCTAATTTCTTGCTAGCTTAGGCTAGTTACGAATTAGTTTGGCATCAAATTAACCCACTGTGGTAACACAGTGGGTTTTTTTCTTTTCTAAAGTTTGATTGTTCTCTTACAACTTTTTTGCTATACACATTAATTCTTTTAATTCAGATTTAAGGAAATTTAATGTCCTCTAGTTTTTACGCGCGTGAAGCTGCAAACGATAGTTTCATAGTCAATCTTGAAAATCAGTCTGAACTTAAATTGGAGGTTAGTATCAAACAAGGGGAAATAAATTTTTCTCAGGTAATAGCTATTGCAACTGAAAAGGAGGAACAAAAGCAGAGATGCGGAGAAATAACTAAGCAAACTTTGAGTATGTTTCATAGCAGGGTCAATTCAAATATCTCAGAATACTTTGGACTACTAAAGACATCAGACATTACATCTAAGGTGATACTTGGATTTATTGAATTTTTAAGTGATAAATCAATTAAGGCAGTAACAATTAATCAATATTTGGGACTTTTAAAGAGGCTGTTAACCATTGCGGTATTAGAGGGCTGGATAGAGGGTTTGCCTGTATTTCCGAAAGTTAGAAGCAAGAGCATCCCAAGAGCTAGCCTTTCTATTGATGAGTACTTAGAAGTCTTACGTTGCGCTAAAAATATGTCTCGTCCCAAGATATCGACACAAGATTCTCATAGGAATATTGTCAATGGCTTCTACGTAAAGGATGCTCCAATTCCCAAAGAAATGGTCTGGTTAATTGGCTTCATGACTAATACATTCCTCCGTCCTGTAGATATGAAATTACTACAGCATAAGCATATAAAGATTGTAGAAGGCAAAAATCGATATCTTAAAATTAGTCTTCCTGAAACAAAGCGTCATACTGGTCAGGTAATATCTCTTAGGGCTGCCGTAAGAATATACAGGGAGTTGAGAGAGAATGACTATAAGCATGGGTTTGGTAATACTAATGATTACGTCTTTCTTCCCCAAATTAAAAATCGTGAAGTTGCAATCCAAGCAATTTCATTCCTATTTAGAAGAATCTTACTTAAGGCTAAGTTGGAATCTAGTAGCGATGGTCAAAAAAGAACGCTTTACTCTCTTAGGCATACTGCAATTACATTCAGACTAATATATGGGCAAGGAATTGATCTATTAACCCTAGCTCGAAATGCTAGAACTTCTGTAGAGATGATTGAGAAGTTTTATTCATCTAACCTCAAGGCAGAAATGAATGTTGATATGCTACAAAGCAAGAGAACAAAGCTTGGCTAAATTTTTTTCACTGTCGTGTTCAACACGACACCACGGCCCCTAAAAGTTCACCTCAAAAACCGTCTATGCGCTGTATGTTTGGCGCGCCAAATAGCTGTGCATCAGAGAGCCCCTGTTTTAAGCTTGTAGCTTGGATTTGAGGTGTTTGGGCAATTCCGTCGTCTTTATCCCACGAATGACATAAATACATTTAGCCCCACCAAAGATTATTGCTATTTTCTTTGGCGGAGCTAAATGCTAAGTCATTGATTCTTGGAAAGATTATTGATCACCCATTTTGGTCGTCCTTTGGAGCAAAAGAATACAAACTGCATACACAGTTTTATTTATCTAAAGGAAAAAATGGCTCAAGCAAAAACACTCACCACAAATGAATTAGAACAAGTCTTACGCTACATCAGCAGCACAACTTATGCAGAACGCAATCGCGTAATGTTGCTCATGGGATATTGGGCGGGACTTCGCGTTAAAGAAATTGCCCAATTAAAAATGGGGGATGTATTAAATGACGATGGCACGATTAAAAGCGAAATTCGTTTAAGTGCACAGCAAACTAAAGGGAATGACGGCAGAACGGTGTTCTTGCCAGTAAAGTTAAAAGAAGAATTGGCTGTGTATCTCAAAACTCGCCATATCACCATGCCTGATATTCCCTTGTTCCACACATCCAAGCGTTTGGGCTGGACGCCTAATACCTTATGCCAGCACTTCTTTTGGCTTTATAAGCGAGCGGGTATTGCGGGTGCTAGTAGCCATAGTGGTCGTAGGCAATTTATTACGACCTTGGCAAATAAGGGCATCTCTGTGCGTATTTTGGCTAGCTTGGCGGGGCATAAGAGTATTGCGGTAACGCAAAAATATATCGATGTGAACGATGATATGAAAAGAGCGGCCGTGGAGTTGGTGGCGTAGTGCGTTCTAAATGGAACACATTAACCCAGCGTCCAATAACGAGACGCTTACCAAATCAGGTATGGTGTTTGTCGGGTTACCCGACAAGCTAGGTGTCTGGGGGCAAATTGCCAAGTGTCCTGTTTCGCGACGGTGCCTATTTAATGAGCACCGCTACTGGAAGTAACACGCATTAATGGCAAAAGAGTTGTTCCATTTGGAACAACTCATCTTATCCCCTACGGGTTCTAATGCAAATCCACATTAGTAGCAATAAACACAGGCTTATTAGTGCCCGTTGCTTTGCAGTTGTGCACATTTAAAGTCCACTCATCTTGGGTTTGATTTGTGGGATCATCAATCGCAATATGGAGCTCCTTGCTATTGGGTGCATAAATGCAGTATCCGTTCGCCGGGGTTTTGGTTTTGCTCAGTGGCTCATAGTGCAATAACCACGATAGCAAAATACCTGCTTGGGCTTGAATGCCTGCCCCCACTAACTTTGTGACGGTGTCCATTTGGACATCGGATTTGGCTAAGTGTTCCCAGTGATCAAAGGTGTAAAAATCCACTAAGTATTTTTGACTTGGACTGGCCAATTCCACGGAGCCATTAAAAACGGCTCGTCTAAATAATCCCTGACCAAAGCTCGTATTGAACTTTTCATTGGCAAATCCTCGAATGGCTATTTCTCTCATATCGTTCTCCTTTATATAAATTGATTGAGTTCTCACGCAGTTGCTAGTTAGTGGAGTTAGTTGCCAAAGAAGAGATCTCAAAAGATCAGTTGCTATGAGTGGGGTTGCTTTCCCAAAGGGAGAGTCACGCAGTAGCGTTGCTAGTCAGAGTAAGTCATTTGCTACTACCAGTAACGACTCAACTCAAACACTCGAACTCCACTTACTCATGCAACTGTTTTTCTTTAAGCGACCTTACTTTTGTAACCAAGCAACTCGCAAAAATATTTATGCCTGCTAAACAAAAACAAACAAAAATAATGGCGATATTTGGTGAATTTGGGCAAATTGAGGTCGACCAAACCGCAAATCAGGTAATAAATTAAATGTGCCCATTAACAAACTAAACCCAAACAAGGAGAATTAAATGAGCGCATTGGAATCACTCAAGCTAACAACAGCAAAAAAACCCACCCATATCCCTGCAATTGTATTTCGCAGAAATAAGTTATCAAGCAAACTGTGGGAGCAAATCCAGTTAGCCAAAAGTCAAATAGATGGCACGCCATTTGTTGTGACCAAGTTCAAAAGCGTTAAAGATAAAGAAACTGGTTTGCGTCGCCAAGTAGAAGTGCCAAAGCGCATAAGAGAATGGTGGTTTAAGAACGAGCAAGGCAAGGTCTGTTTATCAGTCAAATACGGCACCAAGGTCATTGAGCTAGCCAAAGGCAAACACAGCATAGAAGTGGATAGTGCTCAAAACTTGGTTAAAGCATTGGAAACCATCAAATCGGCCGTTGAAGCTGGCGAACTAGATAGTCAAATTGAATTGGCTAGTGGAGCATTAAAGCTTGGGTTTAAGAAGTAAGGCCCTGGGGTGTCGTGTTAATCACGACACCCATAAATAACTATATGAAACAATTTCGCGCAACTGTTAGAGCAAGTGGGATAGTGGTTACAACCATCGTCTACGCTGATAACGTTAACTTCGCTATCAAACTGCTTCAAGCCCAATTTGGCGCCTCGAATGTGATCAGCATTCCAGCGCAGGTCTAGCCATGAAGATCTCAGAAGTCACCGCCCCAAAACCCCCAACGCCAGAGCAACAGCGAATAAAGGCTATGCAAGGGCAAGTAAAGCGTGCTCAAGACGCCGTCAAGGCTGAGCGGGAGCGCCAGCGCATTACAAAAGCTCAGCAAAGTCTCAGAAAAGCTTTAAACAATTAAACCTTGCAGCTTGACGATTTGAACATTTGAAAATAAATTAGCTGAACGCTAATTAAGAAACTTTCACTGCTTACACAGTGCTTACACAATTAAATTTGGGATATAAGGAGTCAGGACTAAATGCTTGCAAACTCACTACTGGGCTGGTGCCCCTTGTCCGACTCGAACAGACCACCTACTGATTACAAATCAGTTGCTCTACCAGATGAGCTAAAGGGGCAACGGGTATTATTCTAACCTATTTCACAATGGTCAAGGAAGGTCTACTGGCCTTTGGCTTTTCAACCTTCCCGGGATCGATATCTTTGGGCTTATTGGATTGGCTCGCATCAAAAGGAAAGGACATGCCCTGGCCATTTTCTCGGGCATAGATTGCCAAAACATGGCTCACAGGAACCATGATTTTTCTTGGAACCCCACCAAATCTGGCCTGAAAGCTGATGCAGTCATTGTCTAGGTTTAATTGATGGCAAGCCTCAAGGGAGAGGTTTAAAACTATCTCATCCTTCTTTACAAACTCCATTGGCACTTCAACGCTGGAATCGACGAAGACGGCCATGAAGGGCGTAAAACCAAAATCCGTGCACCACTGATGTAGGGCACGGATTAGGTAGGGTTTATTGCTTGGAATATCTGACATGCTTATCTTGCCAGCATGAATAATGAGCCGCTTAGCGACGCATTACCTTTTCTGACGGAGTTAATGCCTCGATATAAGCAGGTCTGCTGAAAATGCGCTCGGCATATTTCAACAAAGCGGCAGCATTGCGAGAAAGATCAATACCGTAATGCTCTAAGCGCCACAATAAAGGAGCAATAGCAACGTCAAGCATAGAGAACTCTTCGCCCAGCATGTACTTATTCTTCACGAAAATTGGAGCTAACTGAGTCAAACGGTCACGAATAGCTAAACGCGCTTTTTCATGAACCTTCTCTGCTGCCTTACCTTTTTCGTTCTCCAAGGCTGCGACGTGTACAAATAACTCTTTCTCAAAATTGAAAAGGAAGAGGCGTGCACGTGCGCGAGCAACTGGATCAGGCGGCATCAATTGGGGGTGAGGAAAACGCTCATCAATATATTCATTGATGATGTTTGACTCATACAAAATCAAGTCGCGCTCAACCAAGATTGGAACTTGGCCATAAGGGTTCATCACCGAGATGTCTTCTGGCTTGTTAAACAAGTCCACATCACGGATTTCAAAGTCCATGCCTTTTTCGAAAAGCACCAAACGGCAGCGTTGCGAGAATGGGCAATTAGTACCCGAATACAACACCATCATAAATTTATTTCCTTAAATATCTACTTCAATACAACAAACGCACATACAACTGCGACTTTAAATCTCTAAGCACTTGGATTAGTGAATATCTTTCCAATAAGCCTTATTCAAACGCCATGCTAACAATGTGAAGATTGCCAAGAAGATTAGCACAACAACGCCTAGACGCTTACGCTCAAGTTGAACTGGCTCAGCCATCCAAGACATGAACGCAACTAAATCAGCAATATTGTCGTCATACTCTTGTGGCTTCATCGTTCCAGGCGTCAGCTGCTCGAAGCCCACGAATACCTTCTCAGTACGGCTCTCGTCATGCGGATCTTTGCGCTCTTCAAACTTTGCTGCGCGCTCACCTTGTAACTCCCAGAGAACATGTGGCATTCCAACGTTTGGATAAACTAAATTATTCCACCCGGTCTGAGTGGTGTCATCCTTGTAGAAAGTACGGAAATAGGTGTAAAGCCAATCCGTACCCCGTGCACGAGCCTCTACTGATAGGTCAGGAGGAGTCTTACCAAAGAATGCTTTTCCCTCTTTCGGTGTCATCGAGATCGTCATCAGGTCGCCAACTTTAGCGTCATTCAAGATCAAGTTGTCCTTGATTTGCTGATCGGTCAAGCCAATGTCACGCAAGCGGTTGTAACGCATGCTTGAAGCTGCATGGCAGTTCAAGCAATAGTTCACAAATATCTTGGCACCATTTTGCAATGATGCATTGTTGCTTACGCGGTTCGGTGCTGTGTCCAAAGGAAAGCCGCCTTCACTGGCATTGGCGGCCACACCAAAACCCAGCGCAGCAACCAAAACCGCCGCTTGGCAGATGCCCATCAAATTTTGCAGAATTCGTTTCATACTAGTTCCTAATTTCTCTTTACTGATATCTCAGGCTTAAATTAATGGGACTTAAAAGTAACGCGAGTTGGAACTGGCTTAAATGTGCCAAGCTTGCTCCAGAACGGCATTGCTAAGAAGAAGCCCAGATAATAGATAGTACAAATCTGAGAAATCTTTTCATATACAGGTGATGGCGGCTCGATACCTAAGTAACCCAAAATTACAAAACTCACAATAAATACACCGTAGATGTACTTATGGAATTGTGGGCGATAGCGAATGGACTTCACTGGTGAATGATCTAACCAAGGCAAGAAGAACATGATCACAACTGAACCGCCCATGATTACAACACCCCAGAACTTCGCATCAAATGCATAGAAGCCTGCAGCCAAAACGAGTGCGATTGCTGCACATGCGCCCTTAACTTTGATGTTGTTCGACTTGAGCGCAAACATTCCCAAAATTACTGCCAAGAAAATCCACAGTGGCAATAGGAAGTTAGTTGTTGTTGCACGAAGCATAGAGTAGAACGGCGTGAAATACCAAACCGGTGCAATATGTGTTGGCGTCTCAAGTGGATTTGCAGGGATGAAGTTATTTGCTTCGAGGAAGTAACCGCCCATCTCCGGCGCAAAGAACACGATGCAGGCAAATACCATCAAGAACACGCCCAAACCAAATACATCATGAACGGTGTAATAAGGATGGAAAGGAATGCCGTCTAGTGGAATGCCTTTTTCATCAACTGTTTCCTTGATTTCAACGCCGTCTGGATTGTTAGAGCCAACTTCATGCAAAGCAATGATGTGGGCAGCAACCAGGCCAATCAAAACCAATGGAATTGCGATTACATGGAATGCAAAGAAGCGATTCAGAGTTGCATCGCCAACGACATAGTCACCGCGCAACCACAAAGAAAGGTCTGGGCCAATCAATGGAATGGCAGAGAATAAGTTCACAATCACTTGAGCGCCCCAATAGGACATTTGACCCCATGGGAGCAAGTAACCGAAGAAGGCCTCGCCCATTAAGCACAAGAAAATTGCGCAACCGAAAACCCAAATTAATTCACGTGGCTTGCGATATGAACCATAGATCAATCCGCGGAACATGTGCAAATAGACCACTACGAAGAACATAGAGGCACCAGTTGAATGCAAATAGCGAATCAACCAACCCCATGGCACTTCGCGCATGATGTACTCAACGGACTCAAAAGCCTTAGCAGCATCAGGCTTGTAGTTCATCACCAAGAAAATTCCAGTGATTATCTGTAATGCCAGCACAACAATGGCTAGGGAGCCAAAGAAGTACCAAAAGTTTAAGTTTTTAGGGGCGTAATACTCGGTTAAGTGAGCTTTAATCGAGGATGTTAAGGGGAAGCGGGAGTCTACCCAAGCCAATACCTTCTGGGCTACAGGAGCATCTGCCGGGACTTCTTTTTCGTGGAATGCCATTTATCTCTCCTTAGGCCTTCTTATCTTCGCCAACCAGAATCTTGGTATCGCTCAAATACATATGTGGCGGTACTTCCATATTGTCTGGGGCTGGTTTATTTTTAAATACACGGCCTGCCATATCGAATGTAGAGCCATGACATGGGCATAGGAAGCCACCTGGCCATGTATTCGGTAGGGATGGCTGAGGACCCGCCTCAAATTTAGCGGTTGGAGAGCAACCCAAATGAGTACAAATACCCACAACAACGAGGTACTCAGGCTTAATTGAGCGCCATTGGTTTTGAGCATAAGGGGGTGTAAATTGGGCTGGATCCCTTAAAGAATCAGGGTCTGCGAGCTCAGAGTCAATTTTTGAGAGTTCAGCAACCTGCTCAGGTGTACGACGCACTACCCAGACCGGCTTACCGCGCCACTCAACCATGCGCATCTCGTCAGGCTGCATGCCAGCGATATCGATCTCAACAGCAGCTCCAGCGGCCTTAGCACGCTCAGAAGGCTCAAAACTATCAACAAAAGGGTAAAGGGCTGCGGCTGCACCAACGCCGCCAACCGCTGAAGTAGCGATCAACCAATTGCGGCGATCCTTGTCCATACAGGGCTTGTCACTCATTTACAAAATTCCTCGGAAGAGCATTTATAGGTGGAAATTGCTTAAAGGTAAGATTTTAAAGTAAAAAGTGGGGTATGCAAGAAAGTTATGGGGTTAATCTTGAGATAATCCCAATGAATTTGAAAAGAGAGGGATTTATGGCTGTTTTAAAGGAATTTCGGGACTTTGCTGTCAAGGGAAACGTCATTGATTTGGCGGTTGGTGTGATTATCGGTGGAGCATTTGGGAAGATTGTGGATTCCCTAGTCAACGACATTGTGATGCCTGTGATTTCAACCATGCTGGGGGGTCATATTGACTTCACCAACCTCTTTCTTGTTTTGGGCAAAATTCCAGAAGGAGTTCCACGCACCTTTGATGCACTCAAAAAGGCTGGTGTGCCTATTTTTGCTTATGGCAACTTCATCACCATCTCAATTAACTTCATCTTGCTAGCTTTTGTGATCTTTCAGATGGTGAAAGTCGTCAATAAAGTAAGGACTGCAGATGCGCCGCCAGCACCCCCAACGCCAGAAGATATTGTGCTTTTGCGGGAAATTCGAGACAGTCTTAAAAGGTAACTTTTTTCCTTAGGACAAGGATGCCTCAGCGCATCTGGCTCATTTTTGTACATTCAGTAATGGTCTTATTAGCCACATGGCTGTAGCAAACTTCAAACCTAGAAGTAAAAAAGCTGAGTTCCAGTCGATCTAGTCTTTCATTTTTCCTTTGTCGAAAAACTCCAAAAGAGGATCCCGGGTCAAATCTAGAGTCAGGTGTTCTTGTCAGCTCTAAGGGTATTATTTTGACAAACCACCACGTCATCTGTGATGTTGATGAAATTGGTGTTGCACTAGCCAATAATCGTAAACCTGGGCTAGACTCATTGGCAGTGATCCTGATGCGGGCACATCAGTATTAAAAATTTCAAACTAAACAACTACCTAACCCTATAACCATCGACAAAATTGAATAAGTACATGTAGGAGATGTAGCGCCAGCAATTGGTTACCCCTTTGGTATTGTGCAAACCGCTACCTGAGGAATTATTTCCACATTAGGCAGATATCCATGACGGTGGTTTAGCAGACCGAGGTGAAATTTAGCCAGTGAGCATTTTAATAAAAGCAAATGGTCAAGAGATCACAAATGTCAGACCACCTTAAATCAAATCACTAAAGAGCAATCTAGCGAAAAAATCTATCCTCTAGCTTAATTTGGCCTGGATAAGATTAAGCGGCTGAGCTCCCCTCTCGAATAGCTATATATTAAAAATGAATAGGGACCCATTTGCCTTGGTTTAATTGATATATATATTCTCTATACTCAAATCTGAGTGATATCTTGTATACATTTTTAGATAAGCTGCCTCAAGATTTTTAGTAAAAATGCTTGTATTTGCAAGTGGCGACTTTGTATAGTTGACAAATAGCCTTGATCGCACTGCGTTAAGCAGTGATGGATTATTTGCAAATTTAATTGCCAAAACCTCATATTCCAATTGACTGTTTACGATCATTTCTTGCAGGTCTAAGGTATTTAATAAACTTGAGGCTACCCTAGAGGGAAATGATGCTCCTGGGATAGTAAGAACAGGAACCCCACTTCTTAAAGCGTCCACAGCAGTCGTATGAGCATTGTATGGAAATGTATCTAGAAAAAGATTGGCAATTGAAATTCTAGCTAGGTGGTCAGACATAGCATCCACTCTTTTAGCAAAAATAATTTTGTCAGGCGCTACACCCCTGTTAAGAAATTCAGTCTGAATATTTCTCTTAAAAACCTCATTATTCTCAGATATCCACAAAACACTATTTAAAGCACTATTCAAAATCCGCGACCAACTTTCAATAACATGTTCATTAAATTTATAATCATTATTAAAGCAACAAAATACAAAAGCATTTTCCGGTATTCCACACTCCTCTCTAGAAAATATTCTTGATGATTTAGTTCTTTTAGAATCGTCAACCATGTATGCATGCGGAAGATATGCTATCTTTTCGGAGTAAAACTGCCTGTCACAATCTGGAATAAGAACTTTGTCAGCTACGATATAGTCAATGAAATCTGCACCTGTTGTTCCTGGATAGCCAAGCCAACTGACCTGAATAGGTGAGGCTCGATAAGAGAAAATTCCAATTCTGGAAAATTGAGTGTGCCCCGATAAATCAATTGATATATCAATCTCTAATTTTCTCGCCAATTTAGCAATTTCAAGATCAGACATATTTTCGGCATCTATAAAATGATCAAATCCATTTTCTAAACGGGCTCTGACTGGATCTAAATTTGAGAAGCGTCTAAGAGAGATAGCAAATACTTCAAATACTTCTCTATCATGAAATTCGAAAAGTTCAGCAGTTAAATATGAAACTGGGTGACTTCTAAAATCAGGAGAGAAGTACCCAATGCGAATTTTCTTCTTCTTAGAAATTGGAATAGCACCCAAACAATTATTCGATGGACATCTTTCTCGAATATAAATTTCTGCACACTGTCTATGGGTGGAAGAATTATCAGTCAAAGACAATATTGGAAACGGTTGAATTACTCTTTTCCCTAATTGAATCTGGCTTTCGATAGCTTTTATAGCTTTTTGAATATTTAACCATGCACCTATTTTCATCTTTGCATGTATAAAACTGCCGTATAACCAATCTAAATTGTCTTTTAGTGCAAGGGCCTTATCGTAATGATTGATAGCCTCATCGTATCGCCTGAGTTCTTGCAGGACATTACCCTTATTGGACCAAGCCTCGGCATATTCTGAATTTAGTGCAAGGGCCTTATCGTAATGATTGATAGCTTCATCGTATCGCCTGAGTTCTTGCAGGACATTACCCTTATTGGACCAAGCCTCGGCATATTCTGAATTTAGTGCAAGGGCCTTATCGTAATGATTGATAGCTTCATCGTATCGCCTGAGTTCTTGCTCAACAAGGCCTAAATTTAAGTAGGCCTCCTGATTTTTTGAATCCAAAGCTATTGCTTTTTCAGATGTAACTTTTGCAGTGGAATACTTTTTTAACTTCAACTGGGCAACGGCTAAATTAGTAAGGGTTGAGATCCTATTTGGCACTAAGTCCAGAGAGCTTATAAACTTAGATTCAGCTCCATCAAAATCGCCTCTTGAAATAAGATCAAGTCCATCTAAAAAATACTGTCTACCTAGTTCAAAATTATCCATAAATTATGATTTCTAATGATCATTCATAGAAAAATGTTCCTTGTTGAGTACAAAAACAAAAAACCCACTGTGAAATCACAGTGGGTTGATTTAATGCAAAACTAATCGAAAACTAGCTTACGCTAGCGTCAAATTAGAAAGTATGGCGTACACCAACTGCGTAGTTATTTGCATTGTAGCTAATACCACGTGTAAATGTTGAGCCGCTAACTGTCGTAACAGTTTGTGAAGTGCTTGAAGTTTGGCTTGCACCAAAGATTGTGTACAAGTTTGTACGCTTGCTCAACCAATAGTTAGCACCCAACTGATACGCAGAGATATTAGCTGTTGGCTCACCACCACCGTTTGCTGTCCAACGACCATTACCTACAGAGGCCCAAGCTTCAATTTTTGGAGTAATGAAGCTGCGAACACCGATTTGTTGAGCAGTACGCTTAACGTAATCATTGCTATCTAAATTATTAGTAACCTTTTTGTTGATCCACTGAGCATATGCCTTCAAGATACCGAAATCATAAGTTGCGCCAATGTAGGCTTGGCCATCAGTTGTATTAGTACCTGTTGAAACAAGAGTTGTTCCAGCAGCAATAGTGCCAGAGCTACCTGTTACTGGGGTTGTATTTGTATAAGCGCTGTATGGCTGCTCAAGCTTGAAAGACTGGTAGTTTGCACTAATTAAAAGCTTCTTCCAATTGTAATCAACACCTAAACCGTAACCAGTGCTATTAGTTGTCCCACCTGAGATGCCTGTACGGTCAGCAACGTTAGTTGTTGATGAAGTTAAAGTTGCCTGGTTTTCGTTTTTGTCGTTTGCAACATAAAATGCCGTTGCTTTGAATCCAGCGAATGTATCAGACTCAAGCTTCAACATATTGTTTGCACGAATTGTGTAGCCAATATTATTTTGGTTTGCATTTGAAGAATTAGCTGCGTTCAAACCAGAAGATTGTGGGTAGATGATATCGCCAACAACGTTGTTCTGCTGGTTAGCCGAAGTCTTGCCAACTGCAGTGTGAATTGGTGTGTACTGAGTACCGATAGCAGCAACACCCAAACCATTCTTTTTCAAACCAACAAAAGCTTGGCGATTGTTAAAGCCAGATAATGTGCTTGAATTAGGGCTCAAGCCAGTTTCGAATGTAAATAAAGCGGATAGACCGCCACCCAAATCTTCTTGACCTTTAAAACCAAGGCGTGATGTAGATTCAGCGGACTGGCCAAAGCCGTTAACTGTTTCGGCTGGATTAGTTTGAGCACCAGTTGTTGTGTTGTATGAACCAGATTTTGCGTTACCACCAACGTAACCAACGTCCAAGATACCGTAAACAGTCACTGATGACTGAGCTTGAGCTGCGCCAGCAAATGCTGTCATTGCTGCAACTGCTAATAGCGATTTTTTCATTCTTTAAATCTCCATAAACTACAAGCGTGGAAATTTTGTTAGAAAAATTGCTATCAAGTTGTCGTGTTAAACACGACACTACGACCCATGCATTTTTTGAATCAAAAATTAATTTCTGCTTCTTGTAAAATAAATTGCTCTATTCGAATATGCCACTTTCTTAGAAGGTCAACAGGTCTTTGGCGGTAGTGTTTTTCAGCTATGGCACTCGGCTTATGCCCCATGATTTGTGCGCTAATTCCTGCGGGACATTCAACCCATTCAGCTAACGTCCCAAAAGAGCGTCGCAATCCGTGAATAGTAAGAAAGGGTAGTTGAGCTCTACTTAGGGATTGGTCAAGAGCTATGCGAGGTTCTTTTAAGTAACCACACTGAGATCTATGGCTTGCAAAGACATAGTCATTAATTTTGGGAAGAGAAGATAAAAGATGTTCAACATATGGAGTGAGAGAAATAATCCGTGTTCCTTGTACCTTATCGCGGATTATTGCTGTATGCCAAATTGTGTCTATATCGCTCCACTTTAAACTTGCCCATTCTTCTCGTCTTGCACCAGTCAACAATAGTGTTTGAAGATAGGCACTGATTGTTTGATTTTGTATATTTTTAATAGATTGAAACCAGACTTTTAATTGCTCTTTCTGTAAACAATCTCTTCTTGCTTTAGGTGCTGGCAGTTCTTGGTTTAATCTTTCGCATAATGTCCTATCAACTATTAATGTTTTGTATTCAGAATGATTTGCCGCCCATCTAATAAATGCTTTTAACATTGCGAGTGCTAAACGAGTTTTTAGAGGTCTTGAATTTCTCTCTTTTTCTATCCAAGTAATTACCAGATCACGTGTAATTTGATTAAGAGGGAAATCTAGAAGTGGCCTTAAAAAACCAGCTTCTTTAATATTAGATTGGTTGCGACGTAACCCGCGAGTAATAAGCTCACCACCATTTCTAGACATATCCACATGGTCTAAATAGTACCTATGACTCCAGCGAGCCTCTTTCTGTTTTATGTATTCAAGCCATATAGACAAGGCTGACTGTTCCTTTACTGCTATCGTTTGTTTATTCTCAATACGTGGGTCTATCCCGCGGTCAATTGAAACAGCCAATCGTCTGGCCTCTACCTGTGCTTCCTGAATGTTCCAGGCACCAAATTGGCCTATTGTTAACCTAACTGTCTTACCAGTTAATCGACTCTGCAGGATGAAGGATTTAACCCCGTTTTTCGTGATTCTCAAGCCTAAGCCAGGGGTTTTGGCGTCCCAAAAAATGCTTTGACCTTTTAGGGGTGGGGCAAGCCTCTCAAGTCGCTTAGTTGAGAAGCTAAATTTGCTTGGGGTTTTGCCCAGATTCTGTGTAAGCACTGTGTAAGCAAATTGCTTAAAAAAGAGGCTTTTTACCTTTGGAAATTGTGAAATAGGTTAAAATATTATCCGTTGCCCCTTTAGCTCATCTGGTAGAGCAACTGATTTGTAATCAGTAGGTGGTCTGTTCGAGTCGGACAAGGGGCACCAATCTTATATAGCCTAAAGATCTAAATTATATGGGTAGGCTATGTTGGGCTCATAGCACTCCAGCGGCATCCAAGGCAGCGTAGATGAATAACCCACACCATTCTATTTTCAATAAAGCAATGCAACTCATGCAAAGAGGGAACTTTACTGGTGCAGAGTTGCTTTTAAAGCAAATGGTCAAAAATACCGCTAAAAACTCTGAAGCACTTAAGTATCTAGCAATTATTGCCATTAAGCGCGGGGATCAAAGAGGTGCCCTAGAGATAATCGTAAGAGCAATTGAAAGTGACAAGAGAAATAGTATTTTGCATTGTATAAAAGGAGATATTCAGCAAAATCTAGGAATATTTAACGAGTCGATTGAATCATATCTTCAGGCTATTAAATATAATCCAATACATGAGCATGCCTTTAATAATCTCGGAAATGCATATCAACTAACTGGAAATAATTTAAATGCCGTTGAATGTTACAACAAAGCAATCTCGCTAAACTCAAAAAATCCAGAGTTCTTCTGCAACCTTGGTAATGCCCTCTGGAAATTAGAGCGATTAGAGGATGCAAAAAAATGCTATCAAACTGCCATCTCTATTGCTCCTACTCATTGGAATTCACTTCAGAACTTAGCTCATCTTGCCCTACGTGATTTTAATTTTAGAGCTGGTTGGGATTGGCATGAGTCGCGTTGGTTTACCGGAAACAGCGACCAACCCCCATATATAAAAACGTCTAAGCCAAGATGGGATGGCCTTCCTAAAGATGGACGTTTATTAATTTGGGCCGAGCAGGGAATTGGCGACCAAATTTTATACTCTTCGATGCTTCATGATTTAGCAGAGTATCCCCAATCTCTAATTGTTTCTATAGATAAGAAATTACTTACAATATTTCGCCGATCTTTTCCCCTCATTCAGTTTATTGATAAAAAATCAAACTTTTCTGAAGAGCTTTATGATGAGCATATTCCAATGGGTAGCTTAGGCAGTATTTTAAGGCCTGACATAAAGTCATTTGAAAATACTAAATATCCTTATCTTTACGTAAGTGATAGCTTAAATACTGATTTTAAAGGCCATATAAGTTGCGGGCTTTCATGGAGGAGTAGCGCAGTAAAGTTGGGTGCGGCGAAAAGCGTTCCTCTTGCTGAAATGGAGGCAGTGCTTACTCTAAATAATATTAATTATATTAATCTTCAGTATGGAGATGTTGGGAATGAAATATCATCCATAAATTCTCGGATTGGAATAAAAATTCGAACGATTCAAGATGTGGATTTATATAATGACATTGAAGGCGTATTAAAAATATTAGATGCCTGTTCGATAGTTATCACGACCAGCAATACCACAGCCCATCTTGCGGGAGCCCTAGGCAAAGAAACCTTATTATTGCTCCCATATGGAAATGCTAGATTTTGGTACTGGCATGATATTGATGGGGTAAGTTTATGGTATCCATCCATTAAAGTATTTAAGCAGGAAAATCCCGGGGATTGGTCTGCGCCAATAGAGGCTGTCAAGGCTTATTTGGAGAAAAGATTTGAGATCTAGCATTTCAATTGTGGTGGGCTTTGATCAGCGTGAAGCGGTGGCTTACCATGTCTTTTGTCAGAGCGTAATAGATAACGCCTCTAACCCAGTCCAGTTTCTACCTTTGGCCGAGAACACCATTGCAGGATATAAGGAGGTTCACACGGATGGAAGTAATAAATTCATCTACTCTCGATTTTTAACCCCATTTTTAATGAATTATTCGGGCTGGGCAATCTTTGCGGATGGGGACATGGTTTGCCAGGCTGATATTTCTGAGTTGTGGGCTTTGCGCGATGAATCAAGAGCTGTTCAGGTTGTTAAGCATGACTATCAAACAAAAGCCAACAAAAAATATCTGGGCAATAAAAATGAAAATTACCCAAGAAAAAATTGGTCAAGCTTAATCCTTTGGAATTGCTCTCATCCGGATAATAAAGTGTTAACCCCTGAATTTATTCAGGGTCAGCCGGGCTCTTATCTTCATAGGTTTTCTTGGCTCCCTGATGAATTAATTGGCGAGCTTCCAATCGAGTGGAATTGGCTAGCAATTGAATATCCGGATAATGCCATGGCAAAGCTAATTCATTACACATTAGGAACACCTTGTTTTAAAGATTATTCCAATGAATCCATGTCAGAATGCTGGAAAGAGGCATACGAAAGAAGTAATGAAGGGTTTGATTAATAGTGAATAAGCCAACAATTTCCCAGAGCTATTTAGATGAGCAGAAGTTATTGCATCAAAATCCCAACTATGGGGTTGCCTCTCTTTCATTTGCACCCATAGTCGCTGACTTTATTCGTCAGACTGGCATTCGTTCGGTATCTGACTACGGTGCAGGCAAGAAAAATCTTCTTTTAGGCCTTGCAAATGCTGGGATAGATTCTATTGATTACTACCCATACGATCCCGCTTTTGAAGAGTATGGTCAGCCCAAAAGTGCAGACTTAGTTTGCTGTATTGATGTTTTAGAGCATATTGAGCCTGATAGATTGGAAAATGTTTTAGGTGAACTTGCGCAAATTACGCAGAATTTCGGTTTTTTCTCTATACATATGGGTCCTGCAGCAAAAACATTGTCAGATGGGCGCAATGCCCATTTAATTCAAAAACCAAGTTCTTGGTGGCTTCCCAGATTGACAAAATATTTTGAAATATTGCACTTGCAATCTCATCAAATGATGGGGAATGGTATTTGGGTTATTGTTCAACCCAGGGTGGAAATGACTGGCTAGATGTTCAGATTTATTTTTTTGGTTTCAGGCAAATAAATTATTGCCACCACTGCACCGCTTGCCAAGAAAATAGTTGGATACCATAATCCTGCAACATTGCTTGCCCAGTGTTGATTGAGCCAGGTGACGATTAAAGGAAGCAGGCCACCTATCCAGCCTGCTGCCAAGTTGTGCGGAAGAGTGGCTGCACTATTTCTGGTTTTTGCGGGGAAGAGTTCCGCAAGTAGTGCAGTTTGGGGGCCAACAACTAGTGCCAGGATTCCTGAGAGGCCAATAAGAACTATGGCTATCAATGCGGTTGAATTGCTATCGCTTTGTAAAAAATGAAATGCTGGCAATATCAATGTAGCTCCTAGAGCTAGACCAGTGACAACTACAGGCTTTCTGCCAACTTTGTCTGATAGCCATCCTGCAAAGATAGTTAGTGGAAGTAGTGCGATCGTTGCATACACACTTAATTGATCTACTAATTGCGGCGCAAGCTTGACCGAAGTTTTAAGAAAGATTGAGGTATAGACCTGCACACAGAAAAATAACACTGCTCCACCAGCAGAAATGCAAAAGAAAAGCAGGAACATTCTTTTTCTGGTTTCTGGATCTTTGAAGTTGTCTCGAAGCGGGCTCTTTGAGTGAGTCTCTGTTTGGCTCAGCTTTAGATAGATTGGCGTTTCTTCTAAGGCCATGCGAGCTTTAAATGCGATTAACAGCAGTATCAAAGAGATCCAAAATGGCACTCTCCAGCCCCAGGATAGAAATTCTTCTGGAGTGAGGTAGCTTTGAAGTAAAGCAATTTGCAGGGTGGATACCAGGATTCCTAGTGGCCCCATGAGCTGCAAGAAGCTAGTCTTAAAGCCCCGATTAGAGTCACCGGCATGCTCGGTTAGGTAGACTGCACTTCCTCCAATTTCACCGCCGGCTGAAAGGCCTTGAAGTAATCTCAGGGCAACCAGCATGATGGGGGCCCAGATCCCAGCCTGGGCATAGGTCGGTAAAAATCCTACGCATACAGTGGCAATTCCCATAAGGGTAATGGTGATCATAAAAACAGGGCGCCTGCCAATCCGATCGCCGATGCTGCCAAAAATTGCTGCCCCAATAGGTCTTACTACCATTCCGACCCCGAAGGTTGCTAGGCTAGCCAAAAGAGCGGTGCTGGGATCACTGGAGGGAAAGAAGAGGGGGGCAAATACAACTGCAAGAGTTGCAAATGTCAAAAAGTCATACCACTCCAGAAATGTTCCAAAGCAGGCGGCAATAGCTACTTTTCTATAGGAGTGCGATGAGGCTTGAGAGTCTGATGCGGTAGCAGCCAATTTTATTCTGCGTTTATTCTATATCTGTTGAGGATTCAATCAGGGGTGCAGAGATATTCTTGCTAGGCTTAACTCCCAGTTCGCGTACCTTCTCGGCAGTCCGAATGAGATTACCCTTGCCTGATTTCAGCTTATTAAAGGCATCGTGATAACTTGTTTGTGCTTGATCTAAGCGTTGCCCTAGCTTTTCAAGATCATCCACAAAGCCAACAAACTTATCGTAGAGCGTGCCACATTGTTTTGCAATTTCTAGGGCATTTCGATTTTGTGAGTCTTGACGCCACAGGTGCGCAACAGTTCTCAGGGTTGCCATCAAAGTGCTTGGGCAAACCAACACAATATTTTTGGCTAAAGCTTCTTGATAGAGATTTGGTGCAGTCTTGAGTGCCAATAAGAATGCTGGCTCAATCGGAACAAACATCAAGACAAAGTCTACCGAGCCAATGCCATACAAGGAACTGTAGTTCTTGCTCGAAAGCCCCTGAATATGTTGCCTTAGCGACTGAATATGGGCTGCCAACTCTTGTTCTGAGACTGTCGGATCAGTTGCTTCAGCATGGCGTGAATACGCAGTGATAGAAACCTTACTATCGACTACCAGGCTTCTACCCTCTGGAAGTTTTACGACAACGTCTGGCTGAAGACGTGAACCATCCATTTGAGTATGGCTATCTTGTACAAGGTACTCTTCCCCTTTTCGAAGGCCTGAAGACTCTAGAATGGATTCGAGCACTAACTCACCCCAATTGCCCTGTACCTTAGAGTCGCCTTTGAGTGCCTGGGTGAGTGAGCGGGTTTCATCTGACATGCGCAGATTCAGATTGGCAAGACGTTCGATCTCGCTCTTGAGTGCAAAGCGCTCACGAGCTTCATTGCCGTAAGAGGTATTTACCTGCTCTTTAAATTCTGAAAGCTTGGTTTGGAGTGGTTTCAGTAGAGCATCTAGATTAGCGACATTTTGCTCGGTGAAGCGCTTAGACTTATCTTCCAAAATTTCATTGGCTAAATTTTTGAACTGATGAGTCAAAGCCTCTTTAGCCTCATTGAGAGATTCAATTCTCCCCAAGCCCTGCTTGCGCTCTGAATCTAGCTCTGCTTCGAGTCGAATTGCATTTTGTAAGGCTTGGTCTCTTTCAGCGCGCAAGCTGATAGTGAGTGCGGCATCGGTCTGCGCTTGTTGTTCGCTTCGCTGAAGTGCGGATCTCAGATTAAGCGCATAAACCAAAAGGCCTGCGCATAAACCCAATGGCAGGCCAAACAGAAGAAGAGAGCTTAAGTCAAAAGTCACAAATGCAGTCTATGCAAGCTATTGAATCTTAGCCTTGAACTAACTTTTGTAATTCACCACTTTGAAACATTTCAGTCATGATGTCTGAGCCGCCAATGAATTCGCCATTGATGTAGAGCTGAGGAATAGTTGGCCAGTTGGCAAATTCTTTAATGCCCTGACGAATTTCTGCATCTTCTAATACGTTCACTGTATGTAGCTTTTCTACGCCACAGGTACGTAGAATATTGACCGCATTTCCAGAAAATCCGCATTGTGGAAATTGGGCATTGCCCTTCATAAACAACACAACGGGATGACTGCTAACGATTTCTTGAATTCTTGCTTGGGTGTCCATAATATTTTTCCTGAGTTGACGCTATAAGATGATCTTGAATTGCAACTAACAATGGGGTAATTTTAAGGCTATCTGCAGAAAAGGGTTAATTCCCTTTGTGGGTTTTAGAGTCTTTTTCGCCCAGAAGCTGCACGGCTGTGGCCCGCTAAATCAAGGTGCGCCTGCACATCGATGAGGCCCGCCCCTTTCATTAGCTCCAACACCGCTTCGGATTGATCAAAGCCATGCTCTACAACAATCAGCCCGCCAGGTTTCAGGTATTGATTTGCCCCGGCAATAATGATCTCAAGGCAGCTTAAGCCGCTGGCATAGTCGGTTAGCGCTGAAGGCGGCTCAAATCGGAGGTCCCCTTGAGTGAGGTGAGGATCCTGGTCAGCAATATAGGGTGGGTTGCTAACAATCACATCAAACTGGTTTTGTGGGCTTAATGCCTCATACCAATTGCCTTGTGCAAACTGGACTTGCTCTGTCAGAGCCAGAAATTGGGCATTGTGCTTGGCGATTGCCAGAGCCTCAGCCGATCGATCTGTTGCAAGCAGTGACGCCAGAGGTGCGGCACTAGCGATCGAAAGGGCGATAGCACCAGAGCCAGTACCTAGATCTAACACTTTGGTGGGCTCATTGAGTTTGGCGATTTCACTAAGGGCAATCTCTACAAGAAGCTCAGTTTCTGGGCGAGGAATCAGTACTCCAGGCCCTACCTGTAGCTCAATATTATGAAAACCCTTCTTACCCAAGATATAGGCGATGGGCTCGCCATTCATTCTTCTGGAGACTAGACTTTCCCATTCCTCAAAAGCTTGCTCATTCAGGCGCATATCGTCACGTGATAGGAGGGCAGAGCGTGGGAGTTGGTAGCGCTTTTCTAGTAGGTGAGCCAGCAATATCCGCGTTTCATTGGCTGGCAATGCGCAGTTGCTAATTAATTCTCGTAAAGACTGATTGATACTCATCCTGCTTGTATCAATTATCCCCAAGCGCCGCAAGAAGCTCTGCTTGATGTTCTGACGCCAACGCATTGCATAGATCATCTAAATCACCATCCATCATGGCATCAATTTTGTACAGCGTGAGATTAATGCGGTGATCAGTAATCCGACCTTGAGGGAAGTTGTAAGTACGAATACGATCGCTGCGATCACCAGAGCCAATAAGAGACTTTCTGGTTTGCGCTTCGAGCTGATGTTTCTCACGCTCACGAGCATCCATGATGCGAGAAACGAGAACCTTCATCGCTTGCTCGCGATTGCGGTGTTGGCTACGGTCATCCTGACACTCAACCACTGTACCTGTAGGTAAGTGCGTAATGCGAACTGCAGAATCTGTTTTATTAATATGCTGGCCCCCTGCACCAGAAGCTCTAAAAGTATCAATACGCAGTTCAGCCGGATTGATTTTGACTGCCTCTAATTCATCGGCTTCAGGCATGACGGCTACCGTACAAGCTGATGTGTGTATGCGTCCCTGGGTTTCTGTTTGGGGGACGCGTTGCACGCGATGTCCACCAGATTCAAACTTCAGGCGAGAATAGACGGATTGACCTACTAAGCGCAGAACAACTTCCTTGTACCCACCAAGATCGGATTCAGCAGCATTCACGACTTCAACCTTCCAACCTTGGCGCTCAGCAAAGCGCGTATACATTCGAAGTAAGTCACCAGCAAAGAGTGCGCTCTCATCACCACCCGTACCCGCACGAATTTCTAAGAAGACGTTTCGCTCATCATTCACATCTTTGGGTAGCAAGAGTTTTTGTAGGACGCCCTCAAGCTCCTCCATAGTAGCTTGTGCTTGTTTTTGTTCTTCGTCGGCAAAGTCCTTCATTTCGGGATCTTTGCGCATCTCTTCTGCAGCCTGTGCATCTGCCTCAGCTTGTTTGTATAGGCCAAATTGCTCAACTACCATTGCAATATCAGAATGCTCGCGTGTGAGCTTCCGATAGTTGTCCATGTCTTTCGTGGACTCTTCGGTAGTTAATAGGGAATTGAGTTCGGCTAAGCGCGTGTCTAGGTGGTCTAGCTTAGCCCGCATGCTGGGCTTCATCTAATGGTCTTCTGACTTGGAGTGCGAGGCGAATAATTTGGGAAGCAACTTAATCAGGGCGTCACGCTCAGCGCCATTGGAATGTTGTAAAGCATGCAATGAGCCATGCAAAAACTTATTGGTTAAACCTTGAGCCATTGCGTTCAGAACTTCTTGAGGATCTTCGCCACGCATCAATCGTTTCATCGCACGGTCGAGCTCAAGTTGTCTGAGGTGTTCACCTTGTTGCTGAATATCCTGAATCAGCGGCACAGTCTTACGACCTTGCATCCAGTGCATAAAGTTGCCAACGCGATCTTCAATAATCGCTTCGGCTTGACTTACTGCGGCCTGACGAAGAGAGGTACCTGTTTGAATCATCACGCCTAAATCATCTACCGTATAAAGATAGATGTCATTTAAACGAGCAATCTCAGGTTCAAAGTCACGAGGTACCGCCAAGTCAATCATCACCATGGGTTTATGGCGACGTTGCTTCAAAGCACTCTCTACCATGCCCAATCCAATAATCGGAAGTGAGGATGCCGTACTTGAAACAATGATGTCAAATTCATGCAATCGTGAGGGGAGTTCGGAGAGCTTGAATGATTCAGCTTCAATATCTTGAATCGAAATCGAGTCTGCTAATTCTTGACCGCGTTCAATTGTTCGGTTGGCGATGGCAACTGTTTTAGGTTTACGTGCCACAAAATGCGTTGCGCATAAGGTGATCATGTCGCCAGCACCGATAAACAGAACACGTTGATCAGCAATGCTTTCAAAAATGCGTTCGGCTAATCGAACTGAGGCGGCTGCCATCGAGATTGAGTGAGCGCCAATTTCTGTAGAGCCACGAACTTCTTTTGCAACCGCAAAGGTTTTCTGAAAGAGTTGATTGAGATACGTGCCAAGAACGCCTGCATCATTTGCAGTGCGCACAGCATCTTTCATCTGACCCAAGATTTGGGTTTCACCAATCACCATGGAGTCTAATCCACAGGCAACTCTAAAGGCATGACGAACTGCATCAGATTGCGGTAGTGAATAAATATGCGGCCCTAAACTGCTTGGAGCAAGTTGCTGAGTTTTTGCCAACCAATCAAAAGTCGCTTCATGCAAAAGGCTAGCTGCATCTGCATCATTAGCAGCGCAATACACCTCAGTGCGATTGCAGGTCGACAAAATTGTGGCTTCAGGTAGCCCAGCCTGATTCGCGCCAACGAGATGTTGGCGAAGATCGTGCAACGCTTCTTGAAGAAACTCAGGGTCGAAGGCGACCTTCTCCCGAATGGCGACCGGCGCTGTGTGATGATTGATGCCGAGTGTCAACAACTTCATAATGGTGATTATAGATTTGATGGCAGCAACAATGGGGGTGGTAATGGGGTTTTTAGCTTTTCTGGTGATCGGCGGCTTAACGGGCGTATTTACCCTGCTTTTCTATCCGGGACAACGCCGTGCTAAGCCCAAAGCTAAGAAATTTCTTATTACGGCCTTAATTGGCTTCTTGGCCGCTCTAGTCAGCTCCTATATCGGCCAATTTTCGGGCTTATTTCAATCGGGTCAGATGCTGGAATGGCTGAGCGCCATAGTTGCTTCTTGTCTGGCTGGGGCTGTATACGCAGGCATAGGTAAATAAGTCCAAATATGCCGCCACTGAATTGAGTTTTTCGGAATTTACCTAGTATTTAATGTGTAATATATTACACATTTTCTTATGGGTTTGTGGCATACTACTTACTATGAACTTACGTGAAATTGGACTGCAGGTAGCAAATCGCAGAGTTGCTTTGGGTTTGACTCAAGATCGCCTAGCAAAGCTATCTAATTTGTCTAGATCAACCATCCTTCATTTAGAAAATGGCACTCTAAAAGATTTAGGGGCTGCTAAATTATTTGCTCTACTCGGGCTGCTTGGGATTGATGTTTCAATGCAAGGGCGGCATAAAAAGCAATATGCCCTAGAGGCAGCTGGCCAAACTGCAAGTGTGAGTTATAAAAATAAATTAATTGGCTCACAGTTGGCAAAGTCATTGGTATCGGGAAAAATTCCAGAACCTATCTTTCCATACATAGCTTCCTTGCTCGATGAGGCTCCATTACCTCTGATTGTTTTGGCAGTTGAGGAGGCAGCTAAAGTAAGTAATACCCCACCAAAGAGCATATGGAAAAATATTGATCGTTGGGCTCATGAAATGCACTCGCCAAGAGTGGCTTGGCAGTAATAGAAGTCAGCGCTAACTACTAAATTCTTCAATTAACTGCCTAGCGAGAATAAGTCTTTATCCGTAAAGTTGGTGTGGCCACCAACCCACTGAATCGGGGTTTCATGGTGCGCTACCAGCCATTCATTTGTTTTGGTGAAGTGCCCGCAACTTGCCTTTGCACCAGGCTGTAGAAATGGCCGATCTGTTTTGTAGACTCCCAGCCCAGAAGGGTGTGAGGATTGCAGAATCAATTGGCCTAGGGCTGTCTCAATCAGGGGCAGCTTAGATTGAGCATGCCCACCCCAAAGCATCCAGACTAGATTTGGTTTTTGGAATGCTAAATTCTTGATAAGTCGATCAATAAGGGATTTCCACCCAAGATTGGCATGGCTGGCTGCCTCACCCAATTTCACGCTAAGAGCAGTATTGAGAAGTAGCACGCCTTGCTCAGCCCAGGTATGAAGATCACCGTTAGGAAGGGCGCCAAACCCTTCCAGTGCTAGCGCTTTACTGATATTGCGTAAGGAGCTGGGAAATTGCCTGGAATTGGTTGGAATATTGGCGGGAATCGAAAAAGCCAAGCCTTGAGCCAGCCCAGGGGAGTGATACGGATCCTGCCCCAAGATGACGACCTTGACCTTGGTAAGCGGGGTTAATGTCAGCGCTTTAAAGAAATTCTGGGGCTCAGGGCAAATTTTTTCTGTATCTTTATTGAGCTCAGACCGCAGATTGGTCTGCAGCGTTTGCCACTCTATGGACTCAAAATAATCCCCGAGTAGGGTGCGCCAGTCCTCTGGAATGTCAGCCGCAGAAAACGAATGCATTACTCAGCTGGCGTCAGAGTGTATTGAGTCGGAATTTGATCATCCTCAAGAACGGTCATGCACTCATGCTCTAAATCATCTCGGAAAAAGCAAATCTGGATGACTTGCCCTGTGATCAAACTAGATAGCACCTTATCCCAGCGGGCGGTAGTAATGCGTTCACCGTTGATGCTGGCCAATAGATCTCCAGGAGCTAGGCCCGCTAATTGTCCGGCACCACCATCAAGAACATGCGTCACCTTGAGCCAACCATTGCTATCACTATGACGCAATCCCAATTGCAGTTTGATCTTCTCAAGCTTGGAATGGGTTTTCTGTTTAACCGAAATCGTTTTTGGATCAATCCATTTTTGAATTGGAATATCTTGAGCACCAAAAATATAACGAGACTTAAATTCATTCCAAGTTTTGGAGAATTCTTTGCCAAGCAATTTGAACATTAAGTCATCTAAACCATCTTCAGCAATGCCATCTAGCGTGACTCCATGGGTTTGCCAGATGAGGCGCATCAAATCATCTAGGGATTGACGGTTGCCTGCAAATGCGCGGATCTTGAGATCTAAGCCTAGGGCGAGCAAGGCGCCTTTGCCGTAATAACTTACGACCGCATTTGGTGTGTTTTCATCAGCTTGATAGTACTTGGTCCAAGCATCAAAAGAGCTATCTGCAAGGCTTTGCTTTAGTCTTCCTGGGCCACGCAAAATGCCATTCCAATTATTAGCGACTAGCTTGAGGTAAGCCTTTAAATCAATACGCTTGCTGCGAAATAATTGCAAGTCATCGTAGTAACTTGTAAAGCCTTCAAATAACCAGAGTAAGCGAGTATGGTTTCTGCGATCGAGTTGATAGGGTTGGAATGCTTTAGGCTGAATGCGTTTGACTAACCAAGCATGAAAATACTCATGACTGCAGAGACCGAGAAATTCACGATAGGATGCTTCATCTAAGGGTGTATTCACTTGAGGAACTTGATCTCGACGACATAGTAGAGCAGTGCTATTACGATGCTCAAGTCCACCGTATCCAGAAAGAACGGCATTAACTAAAAATAAATAATTCTGGAAGGGTGCTTTTTTTGTTTTGGGTTCAAAGAGGTTGATGGTGCAAGTGCAGATAGCCTGAAGATCTGTTGCTAAGCGCTCTAGATCAACTTCATGAATACATCCTTGTATCGCCATGCTGTGTGACACACCATTGGATTTCCAATGGGCAATCTGAAACTCGCCCATGGCAATTGGATGATCAAGTAAGTCATCATAGTTTTTGGCGAGATAAAAGCCGTAACCTTGGCCATCTACTTTGGCGGGCTGCAAGCCTGTCTGAACGGTCCATAAGTTTGCACAAGCATCTTTTGTTGGAATCAACACTAAAGCGCAGGGTAAAGATTCTTGACCTTTGACTGCCAAACATAAGCTGCTTGGATTAATAAACGCACGCTCAGTATCGAGATAGGCGGCACGCACAGAAGAATCAAATGCATAAACGGTTGTGAGGATTTCTACTGCGCCAGCTACCTTGGGTAAGCGCCACTGATCGTTGTCGATCCGTTCTAAAGGTAGCGCTTCATTTGGGTTATCAAGTGCGAATGCTTCAATCGTTTCAATTTGTTTGCTGAAGTCTCGAATTAAATAACTGCCTGGAATCCAGGCGGGCATTTGCAAAATTTGTCCATTGGGTAATGGGTTCTCAATACGCAACTTCACATGAAAGCGGTGGCCATGCAGATCTGCTGACCAAATGGTGTATTGGATTGCAGGTAGATCAGGGGTATTCATTTTGTTCATCACTATTGCCTATAACGCCTATTGCTTCATGCTGCTAAGTTTCTTTTCTATATCGGATATTTGAACGGCACCCGGAAAGCGGCTGCCATCAGTAAAGAAAATAGTCGGCGTACCGGTAATGCCATAGGTTTTGGCAAAAGCCATATTCTTGTCTAAAGGAGTGGCGCAGTCACTTTTTCCGCTGGGTGCAATACCATTGATCATCCAATCAATATAGGCTTTTTGGGGATCAGCAGAGCACCAAATTTGTTTAGATTTCTGTGCAGAGTCGGCTGACAGAATTGGAATTAAGTAAGTGTAGATAGTCACGTTATCTAGTTGCTGCAAAGATTTATCCAAACGCTTGCAGTAGCCGCAATTTGGATCAGAGAAAACAGCCAGCTGTCTACTGCCATTACCACGCACTACTTTTAATGCATTTGCTGGATTGAGTTCAGACCACTTAATGCGATTCAGATCTGCCTGCTTTTGTTCGGTAATATTTTTTCCTGTAGCGATCTCAATGATTTCACCTTGGATTAAATATTTGCTATTCGCATCGGTGTAAAACACATCATTTCCAACCAGGATCTCGTATATGCCAGGAATGGGTGATTCAGAGATGCCTTTAATTTTCGCGTTTGGTCCAATCTTTTTTTGCAGCTCAGATCTGACTTGTTGTTCTGATTGCGCATTAGCCAGTCCTGCTAATAAGCTGAAAGAGCAGACTACTGCGAAAGTAAAAAATAGTTTATTCAAAATCAGTATCTCCAAGGGCGCGTTCAATGAGGCGCCGTTTAATAAAGTGACTACGATTGACCATGCCTAGTCCCCAGTTACGCAATTGCTTTTCTGTACCACTGCTTGCTGAGAATAGTTTCTTCAGTTTGTCTGTCACCCAGAGTAGAGCGCTGGTATCACCTTGACGTTGGCGCTCGTAGCGACGTAATAAAACTTTATCGTTTGGTAGTCGGAAGGATTCACGTTGACTCAAGATATTGAGTAGAGTTGCCACATCCCTTAATCCCAGGTTCAGGCCTTGACCGGCCAGGGGATGCATCACATGAGCGGCATCACCAATTAGCGCAACCTTAGGATTATTTTCAGGACCAATGAAGCGATTAGTACGAATTCTTCTGAGTGGAAAAGCGGCTGGCGTTGAATTGAGAGTCAACTCTCCAAGTTGAGCGACTACTGCACCATTGGCAATCGAGGAAAGTTTGTAAGTCCACATCGCTTGATCAAGCTTTAAAAGTTCCGCCGCATTTTCTGGTGAGGTAGACCACACCATTGAAACTTGTTTATTCGGTAATGGCAGCATAGCCACAATATCGCCCCCAGGCAAAAACCACTGGTAGGCAGTTTCTAAATGTGCATGACTGCAAATCCAATTAGCCACTACAGCGCTTTGTGAATAGCTTTCTTCTTCCACGGAAATACCTAGCTCATTACGAATCGGAGAGTTTGCGCCATCCGCGGCAATGACGAGTTGAGCGCGTAAGGTAGATCCATTTGTGAGGTGAAGTGTTGCCCCATCGGAATCTACTTCAATACTATCGACTGCATCGCTGATGCGCTCTAATTTATTTTGGAAGCGTGAGGCTTGATCTAGAGTGTGCTCGATCACATTCGATTCGCCAATCCAGGCTAATTGGGGTGTACCAGCCTCAAAAGCGGATAGGTGCAGTTGATCCTGCTTTTCTCCGCGATCGCCAAAAATCCGCATATCTCGAACGGGCTGCATGCGGCTGTGATCAATCGCATCCCAAATCTGTAGATGGGCAAGTAATTTTTGGGTGCTGGGAGAAAAGGCGTAAATGCGTTGCCCCCATTGATTACCCTTGGGCGCGGGAACAGCTTGCCCTAGGTCGGGGGCAATTTGAATGGTTTGAAGTCCAAGCTGGGCTAGACCCAATGCGCAAGCCTTGCCTGCTATGCCCCCACCCACCACGACTACATCAACCCCCCGGATTTGGGAGGTATTTTTAGGTAACTTAGCGGAGGAATTTTGTTGAACTTCTGACATATCTCGATGATATCGAAACTAGCCCTTTACAATACGGCTATGTCTTTGAAATGTGGCATCGTCGGCCTGCCTAACGTCGGCAAATCTACCCTCTTTAACGCGCTTACCAAAGCTGGAATCGCGGCGGAAAACTATCCTTTCTGCACGATCGAGCCTAATGTGGGCGTGGTTGAGGTTCCTGACCCCCGTCTTGCCGCTTTGGCTGAGATCGTCAAGCCTGAGCGCATCCTGCCTGCCGCTGTCGAATTTGTCGACATTGCGGGCTTGGTTGCTGGAGCCTCCAAAGGTGAGGGTCTAGGAAACCAATTTCTGGCCAACATTCGCGAAACTGATGCGATTACTCATGTGGTGCGCTGTTTTGAGGATGCCAACGTGATCCACGTGGCTGGCAAGATTGACCCGATTTCGGATATCGCAGTGATTGATACTGAATTGGCCTTATCTGACTTAACGACCGTTGAAAAAACCCTTCAACGCTCCAGTAAAGCTGCTAAGTCAGGGAATGACAAAGAAGCGGCAGCTCTCGTGGCTGTGCTGACTAAGGTGCAAGCCCATCTAGATCAAGCTCAGCCAGTTCGCAGCTTGAAACTGACTGACGAAGAAAATTTACTTTTAAAGCCACTGTGCTTAATTACCGCAAAGCCAGCAATGTATATCGCTAACGTCAAAGAAGACGGCTTTGACAATAATCCGCATTTAGAGGCAGTGATTCAGCATGCAGCTAAAGAAGGTGCACCAGTGGTTGCGGTATGTGCCGCAATCGAAGCCGAGATCGCTGATTTGGATGACTCTGACAAGGCTGAGTTCTTGGCAGACCTTGGTATGGAAGAGTCTGGATTGGATCGCGTGATTCGTGCAGGCTATAAGTTATTGGGCCTGCAGACCTACTTTACAGCTGGTGTTAAAGAAGTTCGTGCCTGGACAATCCATCAAGGTGATACTGCTCCGCAGGCTGCCGGAGTGATTCATACGGATTTTGAGCGTGGCTTTATTCGTGCGCAAACCATTGCTTTTGAGGATTTTATTCAATTCAAGGGTGAGTCTGGTGCCAAGGAAGCTGGAAAGATGCGTGCTGAGGGTAAAGAGTATGTTGTTAAAGATGGTGATGTTTTGAACTTCCTCTTTAACGTCTAAAAACAGTGCCTCTAAATGTAAAAAGCCCTTAGCGATGAACTGACCCACAAAAGTTGGACAGTTTAATTAGGTTACCAGAAGGGATTGAGTTCGGTAATTAACCGGGCTCAATCCCTTTAGTTTTTGTTTAATTCGATCATGGTTGTAGTAGTGGATATATTCCTCTAGTCCCGCTTTAAATGACTGCACGCTCTCAAACTTCTCCTGGTAGAAGAACTCGGTTTTCATAATCCCAAACCAGTTTTCCATCATGGCATTATCTAAGCAATTACCTTTTCTGGACATGCTTTGAGTAATGCCTTTTTGCTTAAGCATCTGTTGGTAGGGTGCGACTCGATAATGCCAACCTTGGTCTGAGTGCAGCATGGGCCCGTCTTGTGGTTTAAGTTTCTTAAAAGCCTTTTGGAGCATTTGCATGACCATAGTCATTTGAGGATGATCACTAATCTCATACGAGATGATCTCCCCGTTGTATAGATCTAATACAGGTGAGAGATACACTTTTTTCCCTGCGACATTGAACTGCGTGACATCAGTTACCCATTTTTGATTGGGCTCTTTGGCTGTGAAGTTACGTTCTAGCAAGTTGGGAGCCGCCTTACCTTCTGATCCTCTATAGGATTGATAGCGCTTGGGGCGAACGGTTGACTTCAGGTGAAGTCTGCCCATCAGCTTTTGGACGGTCTTTGGGTTGAGGTAGCAGTTCTGATGTCCTAGCTCCTCTTGCACACGCCGATAACCATAGCGACCTTTGTGGCGATGGTAGATGGTCTTAATGCTCTCCTTGACCTCGCGATAGGGATCCGCTTTACTACCAGCGCCAAGCTGGTAGTAATAGACGCTTTTGGCCATATTAGCCACCCCCAGAATAGTTTGTAGTGGGTGCTGCCGCCTTAACTCAGTGATGACTTGGGCTTGCTCTTGCTTGCCAAGTGCTTTTGCTGGGCTAAGGCTTGCAGCTTTTTTAGATAAGCATTCTCCACTTCTAAGTAGTGCAACTTACGTAGGAGCTCATCCGGTGTGAGCTCAGAAGAAGGTTTGGCTAAAAGCGCTTGGATCTCATGACGTTTAGGCATCGATGGGCGTCCCCGAGGTTTGGGTTCTAGGGCTGTAATACCACCTTGATTGTAGAGGCGCCGCCAAGCCAAAATGGTACTAGGGGAGGCAATATTAAAGTGGGCAGCGGTTTTTCGAGGGGATGCTTGGTAAGCGCTCATGTGTTGAACTACCAACCTCTTGAACTGGACGGTGTACTGTTGATAGGTCCGCTGATTAAGGCTGGATGGCCCATGGAGCTGATAGGCTAAAACCCATTTACGAACATCTGTTGTGTGAATGCCATATAGATTGGCGACCCGAAGGTAGCCTCCCCCTTGGAGATACTCAGTAACGACTTTGAGTTTGAACTGCGTGCTGTATTTGCTCATGAAGCTGACCCCTTTGAGTTGGATTGGATGTCCAACTTTTGTGGGTCAGTTCACGATAAGGGCTTTTTTATTTTCTTGGGCTTAATTAGCTTTCTTTAACAGCCTTTGCAAGGCACTTAGAAATTTCTTCATAGCGCTTGATGGCCATCTTGCTAGGAACTACCTCTTTTTTGCGCCCATCTTCATTCGCAGCCATCTTGATATAGCCCATGGCGCTGAGATTCTTGAGTCGCCCATGAAGCGTTGCTTGGGAGCCTAGCTCAGATAGGGAAATCAGGTCTCCCACCAAAATAGGCTTCTTGGCATCAAAGCTCAAAATAATTTTGTCGAGTAGACCTTCTTCAATTGAGTCGAGCTTCTTCCCAGGGTTGATGCGGTCAAGCACATCAATCAAATTAAGAAAGCGAATATAACAAGTGGATTTAGTGGTCGACATAAGCGATTGAGATTTTGAGGCTATTAGCCTTAGGGTTAGCCTTATCAGTATATACCTGCATAAATTTGATTGCTAGCATGACATAGTATTTGGTAAACAAATATGTCGGCAATCATGAAAAAAATACTCTCAGAGTGGTTTTTAGGCTTTTTAATTAGCGCGGTAACGTACACGATTTTGTTCTATATCAATGCATGGTTGACGAATAATTTGGCCTATGGCTTGGGAGTCAATTGGATTTATCTGCCTGCTGGATTACGTTTATTTCTGACGCTCATCTATGGTTTACCAGGCGCCATTGGAATTGCGCTCGCATCTTTCATGATTTGTTATTTTGGGCAATCTCCACCAGAGCTCATCACCTGCATCGGCATTGGATTGATATCCGGATTTGCACCTTATTTAGCAAGAGCTTTTGTATTAAGGAATATCAATATCTTGCCTGACTTAAGTAACCTGACCTTACAGAACTTAGTGGCCTGCATCTTGATTTTCGCAGCTCTCAGTGCAGGTCTTCATCAATGGTGGTTTGCGCTGAGAGGGCTTGATGGGGCCGGAAGCTTTAATCACTTCTTGGTGATGATGATTGGGGATGTTTTGGGAACAGTGCTGCTAATTGGCCTTATTAAATATGGCCTTGATCTACTTAAGAGCTTGAGGCCTGCTTAGTTAAATAGTTCGCTTAAAGCTGCGCCTGGATCATTTGCGCGCATGAAGGCTTCGCCAACCAAAAATGCATTGACATGGTGATCACGCATTAGCTGAACATCTGCGCGACTCATAATTCCAGACTCAGTAACCAAAGTTTTACCTGTTGGTACCACTGATAGTAAAGATAAGGTGGTTTGCAGGGTAACCTCAAAGGTTTTCAGATTGCGATTATTAATACCGAGTAGCGGTGTCTTTAATTCAAGGGCTTGCTCTAGTTCAGGTGCGTTATGTACCTCAACAAGCACATCTAGGCCCAGCTCATGTGCACAAGCTTCCAACTCTTTCATTTGATTGAGTTCAAGGCAGGCCACGATCAATAAAATCGCATCAGCACCAATCGCTCTTGCTTCGTAGACTTGGTATGGATCAATCGTAAAATCTTTACGTAATACAGGAATGCCGCATACAGCTCTTGCTGCTTGAAGGTAAGCATTAGAGCCTTGGAAATAATCTTTATCTGTGAGAACGGATAGGCAGGCGGCACCATTGTTTTCATAGGACTGAGCAATTTCAGCTGGCTGAAAATTTTCGCGCAAGATTCCTTTGCTGGGACTCGCTTTCTTAATCTCGGTAATCACACCCGCTTTACCTGCCGCAATCTTATTTTCAATAGATTGGATAAAACCGCGTGGTTTTAAAAAGGCATCACGATTATTTTCTTCGGCCCGATCACGTTGATTAGCCAAAGAGATTTTTTTTGAATCAGCAGCTACCTCAATCTTCTTTGTGGCAACAATTTTGTCGAGGATATCGCTCATGAAGATCTTAATTAGTTTTGGGTTGCAGATACAAATTGGTCCAACTTGTGACGGGCAGCGCCAGAAGCAATTGCAGCTTGGGCCATCTGAATACCGCTAGCAATGCTCGGGGCTACATCCGCTACATACAGCACTGCTCCAGCGTTGAGACAAACAATGTCGCTCGCTGGACCAGGAGTTTTATTGAGTACATCCAAAACAATGGCTTTAGATTCTTCAGCATCGGCCACCTTAAAGCTATTGGTCGGCGCAGTGTTCAAGCCAAAGTCTTGTGGATGAATCTCATATTCACGAACCTGGCCATCTTTCAGTTCACCAACCAGAGTAGGGCCTTCAAGGGAGATTTCATCTAAACCATCGCGTCCATAGACGACGAGTGCGTGGTCCATGCCCATGGCTTGTAATACACGCGCCTGGATGCCGACTAAGTCAGCATGAAATACGCCCATGAGGATGCGTTTGGCATCTGCAGGGTTCGTGAGTGGGCCCAGGATATTGAATATCGTGCGCACACCCAAATCTTTACGAATCGGTACGACGTTTTTCATTGCAGGGTGATGATTGGGTGCAAACATAAAGCCTGCCCCCACTTCTGAAATACATTTCGCTACTTGCTCTGGGGAAAGTGATAGTTTTACGCCTAGAGACTCCAGAATATCTGCGCTTCCGGATTTGCTGCTGACGCTGCGATTACCGTGTTTAGCAATTTTGGCTCCGGCGGCTGCCGCCACAAACATGGCAGCAGTAGAAATGTTGAATGTGTGAGCTCCATCGCCGCCAGTGCCCACCACATCCACTAAGTTTTTTCTATCCTCAACGATTACTGGAGTGGCAAATTCCCGCATGACTTGAGCTGCTGCAGCAATTTCACCAACAGTCTCTTTTTTGGTGCGCAGGGCAACCAGTAGTCCCGCAACCAAAGTTGGTGGCATCTCGCCACTCATGATCAGACGCATCATGGCAGTCATCTCATCATGAAAGAGCTCGCGATGTTCAATGCAACGTTGCAATGCTTGCTGTGGAGTAATGGACATGTGGTTCGACTTATTGCTATTAAGTTATTTGGCTTGGAGAAAATTCTTCAGCAGTGCATGGCCATGCTCAGAAAGAATCGATTCTGGATGAAATTGCACACCTTCTACTGCAAGTTCCTTGTGGCGTACACCCATGATTTCACCATCGGAAGAAGTGGCCGTGACTTCAAGCATTGCTGGCAGCGAACTCTTTTCAATGGCCAGAGAGTGATAACGCGTCACCTTAAATGGATTTGGTAAGTCTTTGAAAACGCCAACACCAGTGTGATGAATAGCATCTGTTTTGCCATGCATTACTTTTTGGGCGCGAATAATCTTGCCGCCGAATGCTTCACCAATCGCTTGGTGTCCAAGGCAGACTCCCAAAATCGGAATTTGTCCAGCATAGCGCTGAATCGTCGCTACAGAAATTCCTGCTTCTGCCGGACTGCAAGGCCCCGGTGAAATGCAAATGCGTGCAGGATTGATTTTGGCAATCTCATCAACAGAAATTTCATCATTACGGAAGACTTTTACTTCTTCACCTAGTTCTGCAAAATACTGAACGAGGTTATAGGTAAATGAATCGTAGTTATCAATCATGAGGAGCATCGAGTCCTCCTTGTACTAAATCAGCTGCCATTAACACTGCACGTGCCTTAGCTTCAGTTTCTTTCCACTCGGCGGTGGGGTCGGAGTCTGCCACTACACCAGCACCCGCTTGGGAGTGCAACACACCATCACGAATCACGCCAGTGCGAATGGCAATTGCCACATCCATATCGCCAGAGAAAGACAGATAGCCAACTGCGCCTCCATAGACGCCGCGTTTCACAATTTCCATCTCATCAATGATTTCCATCGCCCGAATTTTTGGGGCGCCCGATAAAGTGCCAGCAGGGAAGGTTGCGCGTAGAACATCCATATTGCTCATATTGTCTAGTAATTCACCTTCAACCGAGCTGACTATGTGTTGGACATGGGAATATTTTTCGATCGACATCGAATCTGTCACATTGACAGTGCCTGTCTTGGCAATACGACCTACATCGTTACGAGCTAAGTCAATCAACATGACATGCTCAGCAATCTCTTTTGGATCGGCAAGTAATTCTGTGGCAAGACGCTCATCTTCTTCGGGTGTTGCGCCACGAGGGCGTGTGCCCGCTAGAGGGCGAATTGTCACAATCTTCTGACCCTCGCGCTGCTCTTGACGCACCAAGATCTCTGGTGATGAGCCCACGACCTGTAAATCACCAAAGTCATAGAAGTACATATAAGGTGATGGATTCAGGGAGCGTAGTGCCCGGTAGAGGGCAAGTGGTGAATCTGTGAATGGCTTGCTAATACGCTGGCCAATGACGACCTGCATGCAATCGCCAGCTAAAATATATTCTTTGGTTTTGAGAACAGCATTTTCAAAATCAGCTGCTTTGAACTTACGGATCAACTTTGTTTTGGTGCTCGGTAATGAAGCAGGCATGCTTACAGGCTTGCTTAAGCAAGCAAGCAATTCTTTTAATCGAGCTTGGCCCTTTTCATAACTATCGGTAACGCTTGGGTCTGCATAGACGATTAAATAAATGCGACCTGCAACGTTATCAATCACTGCCAACTCTTCAGTTAGCATCAGTTGAATATCAGGCACACCTAATTCATCTGGCAACTTGTGTTTTGCTAAGCGAGATTCAATATAGCGAACCGTGTCGTAACCAAAGTAGCCTGCAAGCCCGCCACAGAAGCGTGGGAGACCAGGTTGAACCGCCACTTTGAAGCGCTTGAAATAAGCATCAACAAAGTCGAGTGGATTGTCGTGATTGGTTTCAATGACTTTGTCATTGAATAAAACTTCAGTCAGTGGTGCCGTTGGCGTCCCAACCGTTCTTAAAACAGTTTTAGCAGGAAGGCCAATGAACGAGAAGCGACCAAAGCGCTCGCCACCTAAAACAGACTCAAGTAAGTAAGTATTCTTTTGTCCAAATGCTTGAGTGAGTTTGACGTACAGTGAGAGTGGAGTCTCTAAGTCGGCTAAAACTTCTTTGACCAATGGAATGCGATTGAAACCCTGTTTTGCTAGGGCTAGAAATTCTTCGTGCTGCATTACGCTTTTCCTGACGTCGCTAGTTCTGCGCGCATCGCTTTAATCACGTCAGCATAATTTTCTTTGCCAAAGATTGCGGATCCGGCAACAAATGTATCTGCACCAGCCTTAGCTACTTCTGCAATGTTGTCGACTTTAATGCCGCCATCTACCTCTAAGCGAATGTGTCGACCAGTCTCTCGTTGATAGCGATCTAGTCGTGCACGTACTTGAGTAATCTTACTCAGGGTGCTTGGAATAAATGACTGCCCACCAAAGCCCGGATTTACAGACATCAGCAAAACGAGATCGAGTAGTTCTAGGGTGTGATCTAAGTGATGTAGTGGCGTTGCGGGATTTAACACTAGTCCTGCCTGGCATCCTTGATCACGAATTAAATTAATAGTGCGATCCACATGAGGGCTTGCCTCTGGGTGAAAACTAATGAGGTTTGCTCCTGCTTTTGCAAAATCGGGAATGAGGCGGTCAACTGGCTCAACCATCAAGTGGACGTCGATCATGGCTGGTTTGCCATCTTTTATAGCGTGTGGACGAATCGCCTCGCACACCAAGGGTCCAATAGTGAGGTTTGGAACGTAATGGTTGTCCATCACATCAAAGTGAATCCAGTCTGCTCCCGCCAAGAGAACATCTTGAACTTCTTTGCCCAGGCAGGCAAAGTCAGCCGACAAAATGGAGGGGGCGATGACAAACTGGCTATTTGAGGGTGATTTCTGGCTATCCATCCCTAGATTCTAGCTTGCAGTTGCTCTTAGGATGGAGCAGAATTCGAGCATGAATCCTCACGAAATCAGCATTACGGTCAAAACCCAGTATTTGCCCGACCAGTCTGAACCCGATAACCGCCAGTTTGCGTTCGCGTATACCGTCACCATTCGAAATACCGGCACGGCTAGTATTCAGCTCATTGCCCGCCATTGGTTCATTACTGATGGGGATAATGATGTTCAGGAAGTCCGTGGCCTGGGGGTTGTAGGGCAACAGCCGCTCCTGCGGGCGGGTGAGCAGTTTGAATACACCAGCTGGGCAACTTTACCGACGCCGGCAGGCACGATGCGCGGAGAGTACTTCTGCGTGACTGAGGAGGCTCAGTTTTTCCAGGCCCCCATCCCCGAATTTGCCCTGGTGATGCCGAGAACCTTGCACTAGGCTCTCAAAAAACACTATTTTTTGCCCTTACCAGTCCAAAGGACAATAAAGAGCAGGAGGGCTAAAGCAATGCCACCCTCCACGGCAAATAAGATCATGGGGTATTCATCGAGTAAATTGGCAATCATGATTTCTATATCCAAATTAATAAGTCGCAAGAAAACCCCGCGAATCCTTGCTTGCAGTGTATTCGTTCTCGCAATTGCTGGTTTGTTGACAGCTTGCTCTACGCCTTCAACTAGGGGGTCTGGTTACCGTTCTAGTGGCAACATCTCATCTCCTTACAGCTCTCCGATCGCTAGCTTTCAATCGGTCTCATGGCAAGACTTGCCTGGTTGGCAGGGGGATGATTTAACCCAGGCTTGGCCTGCTTGGCTCAAGAGTTGTGATGCCTTGCGTAAGCGCAATAGTGAGATTAATTGGCGTCAGGTATGTGCTCAGGCCAGCAGTATTTCAGGTCGTGATGGGCGCGCAATTCGCCAATATTTCGAGGGGAATTTTCAAGTATATGAAGTGCGTAACAGCGCTACTGGCAAAGATTCTGGCTTGATAACGGGTTATTACGAGCCTGTTATGAATGGCTCGCAGACTCGAACCGCTACTTATACCGTTCCCTTGTACGGTCTTCCAAAGGCTTGGAAGGGCTCTAAGCCAAATCCTGCACCAGCGCGTGCAGAGCTGATGAGCTCTGGAGTTCTGAAGGGTTCTGAAATTGCCTGGGTACAGGATCCTGTCGCCGCCGCATTTATGCAAATCCAAGGCTCAGGAAAAATTCGTTTAGAAGATGGGCGCGTATTGCGACTTGGTTATGCTGGCACCAACGATCAGCCCTTTAAGTCTTTTGCGCAGTGGTTGCTAGACCGTAAAGAAATTAATCGCAGTCAGGCCACTATGCAGGGCATTAGCGCATGGGCTAAACGTAACCCAGGCCAAGTAGAGGAAATGCTCAATGCTAATCCTCGCTTTGTATTCTTTAAAGAGTTGCCAGGTAATGTTAGTGCTGATCTGGGCCCTAATGGCGCATTGGGTGTGCCTTTAACAGCAGAGCGCAGCATTGCTATTGATTTGAAAGCGATGCCTTTGGGCGCCCCGGTATTTTTGAGTACGACTAGACCTTTGAGTAGTCAAACCTTACAAAAATTGGTCATGGCGCAAGATACGGGTAAAGCCATTGTGGGTGGGGTACGAGCGGATTACTATTGGGGATCAGGGGATGCTGCAGGTGAGTTAGCAGGACGCATGAAGCAAGATGGCAAGATGTGGTTATTGTTGCCGCGCTGAACAAATCATTTTTGAAAGAGATCGATGACTTACAACACCATATTGACTGAAGTGGATGGCAAGGTTGCCATCATTACCCTCAATCGCCCGCAAGTATTAAATGCTCTGAACGATGAGTTAATGGATGAGTTAGGTACAGCGCTATTGAGTTTTGATGCGGATGACAATATTGGATGCATCATTGTGACTGGTAGTGAAAAGGCATTTGCTGCTGGTGCAGATATCGCGACGATGGCGAAGTATGGATTTGCGGACGTCTATCGCGGTGACTTTATCTCTCGCAATTGGGAAGAGATTAGAAAGGTACGTAAGCCAGTGATTGCAGCGGTATCTGGCTATGCCCTTGGAGGTGGATGTGAGTTAGCGATGATGTGCGACACCATCATGGCCGCTGATAGCGCTAAGTTTGCGCAACCAGAAGTGAAGTTAGGAATCATCCCTGGCGCTGGTGGTACTCAGCGTTTGCCGCGTGCAGTTTCAAAAGCAAAAGCGATGGATTTGGCTTTAACGGGTCGCATGATGGACGCTGCTGAGGCTGAGCGCTCTGGCCTGGTTGCCCGTATTTTCCCCCAAGCGGATTTACTAAAAGAAGTCAAAGCAATTGCCAAGACAATTGCGGACATGCCATTACTGACTGCAATGATGGTGAAAGAAGCAATTAATACTGCTTATGAAACTACGCTCTCAGAGGGAATTCATTTTGAGCGCCGTTTGTTCCACTCTTGCTTTGCAACAAACGATCAAAAAGAAGGTATGGCAGCTTTTATAGAAAAGCGCCCAGCTAAATTTACAGACTCGTAAAAAATTCACTGCTAGGCTGAATTATTTTTCTAAGTAACGTTGCGCTAGCTTGACCCAGTAGCTGACGCCCACTGGGATCAGCGCATCATTGAAGTCATAGGAAGGGTTGTGAAGATGGCATGGGCCCATGCCATGGCCAACTGCGCGGTGATCGCCATCGCCATTGCCTAGGAACACATAGCAACCTGGCTTCTCCAGCAGCATGAATGCAAAGTCTTCAGCACCCATAGTCGGGTCGATTGAGGTGTTGACGCTCTGGGCTCCAACCAATTCGCTCATCACTTCACTGGCAAACTCCACTTCTTTATCATGATTAATGAGTGGGGGGTAGTTTCGTGCAAAACTAATTTCTGCTTGGCAGTCAAATGCACTTGCTACGTTATGAGAAATTTCTCGTAAACGTTGCTCAATTAAATCTAGCACCTCGATGGTGAATGTGCGAACGGTTCCGCCGATAAATGCACTATCCGGAATGACGTTGCTCGTCTCACCTGCATGAAACTGCGTAACTGATAACACCGCTGCATCCACTGGACGTTTATTGCGCGTAATGATGCTCTGTAAGGCTTGTACAACTTGAGCGCCTGTAAGCACTGGGTCAGCACTGTTATGTGGCAAAGCAGCGTGACCGCCTTTACCGCGAATAGTGATTTCAAAAGAATTGCTGGAGGCCATCATCGGGCCAGAGGTCACGCCAAAATGTCCTTCAGCAAGCCCTGGCCAGTTATGTAGACCAAAAACAGCATCACAAGGAAATTGTTTGAACAATCCATCGTTAATCATTTCTTGTGCGCCAGCACCACCTTCTTCTGCCGGCTGAAAAATGAAAATGACTGTGCCTTTGAATTCGCGATGATTGGATAGATATTGAGCGGCACCCAAGAGCATTGCTGTGTGGCCATCATGACCACAGGCATGCATCTTGCCGGGATTCTTTGAAGTATGTTCAAAGGTGTTATGTTCTTGTAATGGCAGTGCATCCATGTCGGCACGCAGACCAATCATCTTGCCTGGACCCAAGTCACCATCAAGTTTGCCGACCACGCCTGTTTTACCAAGGCCACGATAAACCGAGATTCCCCAGCTTGAAAGTGCTTCCGCTACAAGATCAGAAGTGCGGTTTTCTTCAAAGCGTAATTCTGGATGCGCATGAATATTGCGACGAATCTCTTGAATGGCTGATGCGGAGTCGATGATTTCTGGAAGTAATCGCATAACTTCATCTTATCTGAATTTACTCAGGCAGCTTTATATGCCCTGCAGCAAATTCTAAGGCCTCTATGGAGTAAGGAGCATTCTCTGGTTTCTGATGCTGTTGAGGAAGGGTAGGAATGACGCCTAAAAATGGTGCAAAAATTCGGTCTTTTAGCGTTTGAATATTTTCTTCCAGAAAGGGCATCTCCTCTGAAAGCATATTCGCTACCCAGCCAGCAATCGTTAACTGGCGAGACTGAATTGCTTCACAAGTGAGTAGGGCGTGGTTAATGCAGCCCAAACGCATGCCTACAACAAGGATGACTGGTAAATCAATTGCCTGAGCGAGATCGCCTAAATCTTCTTGTTCATTTAAAGGAACTAAAAATCCACCTGCTCCCTCAACAACAACCGCCTCAAATTTTTGATTTAGTGAATGCAAATCACCCAAGATGATGGTGGAATCTAGGTAGACATCATTTTCCTTGGCAACAAGATGGGGGGCTGCTGCTTGATCAAGAACGTAAGGACAAAGACTTTGTTCTTGAGAATTTAATCCTGAAGCTATGCGTAATGTCTCTAAATCCTCATTGAATTTTTGACCGCTAGCATTCACATAAGTTCCAGCAACGACAGGTTTAAAGCCGACTGCGCTGATACCTGTTTCTCTCAGTTTCAGAATGAGTGCGCCGGCAACTAAAGTTTTGCCAACCTCAGTATCGGTACCTGTTACAAAAAATCCAGTAGAGGCATTGATCGTCATGAATTGCTTTCTACGTGTTTTTCAATAGACTTCAATGTCTTAATCAGTGCACGTAAATCATCAGTGCTGTGATTTGCGGAAAAGGTAATACGCAATCGAGAGCTACCAACTGGGACGGTGGGTGGGCGGATTGCGGGGATCCAATAACCTGCTTCATCTAAGAGTTTGGCTGCCGCTAATGCGTTGGCATTGCTTCCTAAAATCACTGGCTGAATGGGGGTAGATGAAGGGGTTTTCTCCCACCTTGAGAAATTCATCTCCTCATTCCAAATCTGAATCAACTTATGAAGTTGTTTACGACGCGCAATGCCTTCATCTCCTTCGATCAATTCAAGGCTGCTCAGTAGGGTATGGGCAATTGCTGGTGGTGTAGCCGTGCTGTAGATATAAGGGCGTCCCTTTTGGATGAGCCACTCAATAAACGGCGCAGCTGCACAAATAAAAGCACCGCTCACACCGGCTGCTTTGCCAAGCGTGCCGACATAAATAATTCTTTCTGAATGTACGTCTGCTTGCTCCAAAATACCGTGACCTTGTTCGCCAAGCACGCCAAATCCGTGGGCATCATCCACCATCAACAAGGCATCATATTGTTCGGCGATATCGATTAGTTTTTCTACGGGTGCGATATCCCCATCCATGCTGAATACACCATCGACCACAATCAACTTGAGGGGGTAGGTATCTTGCTTTAGCGATTCTTCTAGTGAGTCGAGATTTTGGTGATCAAACAATGTCACCTTAGCTTTAGTTTGTGCGCTAGCTAAGCGAACACCATCAATCAAAGAGGCATGATTGAGTTTGGCAGAATAAATGCTGGCTTGACCTTGGTCAGCAAGCCTGGAAATTCCAGTAATGGCGTTGATGTTTGCAAGATATCCGGTGCTGAAGAATAGCGCTCTCGCATTAGGGATATGTTTACTTTCACAGGCGGCTAATTTTTTTTCAAGCAAGTCATGTGCAATGCTATGGCCGCTAATTAAATGTGATGCGCCGCTACCAACCCCGTATAGTTTTGCGCCTTCTGCAAGCGCAGAAACCAATCCAGGATGATTTGCTAGTCCCAAATAGTCATTGCTACAAAATGCTTTCAGTTCTCGCTGACCAACGCGAGCCTTGGTGTCACAGGGTGACTCGGTAGTGCGCAGTTTGCGTCTCAGCAATTGCTCATCCAAGTTGGCAATCTGCTGCTCTGCCATATTGCGAGCTTTAAAGTTTGTACTCATGCCAGCACCTGATTGAGAGCACGTTGTACTGCAACTCCCATTTGCACCGCTTCCTCAGTCGTAAGGATGTACGGTGGCATCACATAAATCGTGTTGCCAATGGGTCTAATGAGAATACCCTCCATCATGCTTGCTGAGAACATCTCTCGTGAAAACGTAGCTGAATTTTTTAGTGATTCAGGTTTGATATCAAAGGCTAGGATCATGCCTTGCTGGCGCCAATGTTCAATGCGAGGATCTACTTTTGCCCAAGCAAATGCATTGGCAAGATCTTTGCTACGTTCAAGATTTTTTTCGAGAACAGAGTCAGTTTCAAAAATCTCTAGGCACGCAAGTGCTGCAGCGCATGCCAGTGGATTGCCTGTATAGGAATGTGAGTGCAAGAAACCTTGTTGCATTTGATCGCCATAAAAGGCGCGATAAATTTTGTCGGTCGTCATGGAGAGCGAAAGCGGAAGGTAGCCGCCACTAATGCCTTTGGACAATGTTAAGAAGTCTGGCCAAATCCCCGCATGCTCGCAAGCAAAAAACTTTCCTGATCGACCGCAGCCCACTGCAATTTCATCGGCGATCAAATGAATGTTATAGCGATCACAGAGTGATCTTACTAAGCGTAAATATTCTGGAGAGTACATCGCCATCTGCCCGGCACATTGAACGAGTGGTTCCACAATGATCGCAGCAATATGCTGATGCTCTGCCTCTAGCAACTCTTCTAATATTTTTGCTGCGTGTTTGGCAACATCATCAGCACTCTCACCAGATTTTGCTTTGCGTGCATCAGGTGAAGGCACGGTGAAAACATCTTGTAAAAGTGAGCCGTATGCTTTGAAGCAGATTGCAACATCCGTTACTGCTAGGGCGCCTAAAGTTTCTCCGTGGTAACCATTTTCTAGACAGACAAATTTTTTCTTTTGAGACTGATTATTTATTCGCCAGTAGTGATGACTCATCTTTAAGGCGATCTCTACCGCTGAGGCGCCATCAGATGCAAAAAATACATGACCCAAATGACCTTGAGTTAAAGCTGACAATTTCTCGGAGAGGGCAACTACAGGCGGATGGGTGAATCCGGCGAGCATGACATGTTCAATTTTCTCCAATTGATTCGTAATGGCTTGGTTAATACGTGGATTGGAATGACCAAAAAGATTCGTCCACCATGAGCTAATGCAATCGAGTAGTGCCTTTTCCTTGTCATCAAATAACCAAGCACCCTTACCTTTTGTAATGGCAATTAATGGCAATGATTCGTGATGCTTCATCTGAGTGCAGGGATGCCATACGGCATCTAGGCTGCGATCAACCAGCGAGGTTTGATTTGGATCAGAAATAAGCTTCATGTTTGGTATTTGACCACTAGTTTTTCCTAATTTAGGCCTGTATCTGTTATGTTTATGCCTTGAATTGATCTATTTTCTGGAATTCGACCATGCAGGCCACCCAAACTACTGAAAAACCCCTCACTCAAGTCAAGTCTCAAAAGGATTTGCATAAAGAGGTCGACGCTTCGGGTGCTTGGTCTGTAGCCCAGATTGAGGCTTTATTTGCCCTTCCATTTAGTGAATTGATGTTCAAGGCGCAAGAAACCCATCGCGCTAACTTCCCTGATGGCGATGTGGAACTGGCTACGCTTTTGTCAATCAAGACCGGTGGCTGCCCTGAGGACTGTGGCTATTGCCCACAGGCAGCTCGTTATGACACCGACGTCAAAGCCAATAAGTTGATGGATCTGGATGAGGTTCTGGAGGCCGCTAAGGCTGCTAAAGCCGCTGGATCGAACCGTTTCTGCATGGGCGCTGCTTGGCGAGAGCCTAAAGACCGTGATATTGAAAAAGTCACCGCCATGATTAAGGGCGTGAAGGCTTTGGGCTTAGAAACCTGCGCCACACTGGGGATGTTGGAAGCCAATCAGGCTCAAGCGCTTCAGGAGGCCGGTTTGGACTTCTATAACCACAATTTGGATACCAGCGAGGACTTCTATCGCTCAGTCATTTCCACCCGTGGTTACCAAGACCGTTTGGACACGATTTCTAATGTACGTGCTGCAGGTATGTCAGTGTGTTGTGGCGGCATTGTGGGTATGGGTGAGTCTCGTGAACAGCGCGCCGCTTTCTTGGCTCGTTTGGCCAATTTAAGCCCATATCCAGAGTCAGTTCCAATTAATCACCTGGTTCCTGTTGCAGGCACTCCATTGGCAGATCAGAAGCCATTGGATCCTCTGGAGTTTGTCAGAACTATTGCTGTAGCCCGTATCACTATGCCGCGTGCACGCGTGCGTTTGTCAGCTGGTCGCCAAGAGCTCGGCAGGGCAGTTCAGGCCATGTGCTTCCAAGCTGGTGCGAATTCTATTTTCTATGGTGAGCAACTACTCACTACCGGCAATCCCGAGGCAGAACAAGACCGTGAACTATTGGCTGAGCTGGGTTTAAAGACCAAACAAAGCTGCAAAGCTGAGGTTCTGGTCTAGTTTTTAAAACCCCATGGCCTTGATCGATCGCTTCATTATTGAGTTTGATACAGCCTTACGCTCTGTAGTAGGGGGTGCTCATGCCCATCGTCCAACCCCGGGTTCGGATAAGCAATCTACTGCTTTATTAGATGCAAAAGATCGGGAGCATGCCGCAGGTTTAATGCGCGTCAATCATGTGGGTGAAGTCTGCGCCCAAGCCCTCTATCAATCGCAAAAATTAGTAGCTCGTAATTCTGAAATTCGGCAGATGTTGGATCACTCTGGCCAAGAGGAAATGGACCATTTAGCTTGGTGCGAAACCCGCCTCCAAGAGCTAGGTTCACACACTAGTTATCTCAACCCACTTTGGTATGCAGGATCCTTTGCAATCGGCTTGGTTGCTGGCTTAGCGGGCGATAAGTGGAGCCTGGGATTTGTTGCTGAAACTGAGAAGCAAGTAGAGAATCACCTTGAGAGTCATCTAGAAAGATTGCCTCTTGAAGATGAGCGTTCTCGAGCCATTGTTGATCAAATGCGCATAGATGAAATCGAGCATGGACAGGCCGCAATTTCAGCGGGTGGGGCGGTCTTGCCGGAGCCGATTCAAAAGCTAATGCAAGCGATGTCAAAAGTCATGACAAGCACTGCTTACAAAATCTAGTTCTAAATTAATTATTTTGCATATTTTTATTTAGAATACTGTTTATTAATACAGTATATTTATCCATTATTAGGCAAAATAGCTAAGACCTATTCTTAAGTATATTTTCCAAGCCGTTGTTTCAAGTAGCATTTTTATAGGCACCATTTTATCAAGACATGACGCTAAGTGTTTGTAATCACTAGGAAATTTCCTAAAAAATTACCCAAAAACACTTGACCCTCTTATTACGATCCTCTAAAGTGGGAGGAAGTGTGAAAAAGTGGGGTAAATGGTGTTTCAAGGTGCGTCAGCTCTCAATTTAGATGCAAAAGGCCGCATGTCTGTGCCGGCAAAGCATCGTGACGCCTTGTTAGTTCAAGGCGAGGGCCGCATAACGCTCACAAAACACCCAGATGGATGCCTTTTGTTGTTCCCACGTCCTGAGTGGGAAACCTTCCGCTCTCGTGTTGCGCAATTACCGATGGATGCCCATTGGTGGCGCCGAATCTTCCTTGGTAATGCTGCAGAAGTAGATTTGGATAGCGCTGGCAGAATTTTGGTGAGCCCAGAGCTGCGCTCAGCAGCTGGCATTGAGAAAGAAGTGATGCTGCTTGGTATGGGTAGTCATCTAGAGTTATGGGACGCCGCTACTTACGCTGCAAAAGAACAGGCTGCCATTGCACAAGGTATGCCTGAAGCCCTGAAGCAATTTAATTTTTGATGACAGGGTGCCATGAACATAACTCATCGCCCAGTATTACTGGCCGAGGCGGTGACGGCGCTGATCAGTGGTCCACGCATCAATTCTCCCGAAGCATCAACAAATCTACTTTTGATCGATGGAACATTTGGGCGTGGCGGTCACACACAAGCGCTACTCTCGCAGCTACCGCCAAGTGCGCGAATGATTTCCTTCGACAAGGATTTGGATGCGATCGCAGTAGCGGAAAAAATCAACGACTCTCGTTTGAGAATTGTCCACGACAGTTTTGCGCAGATGGATCAATACGCGGAGCCAGAATCGGTGGACGGTATTTTGTTGGATCTGGGTATCAGTTCTCCACAGGTGGACGAAGCACATCGAGGATTTTCCTTTCGCAAGGATGGCCCGCTCGATATGCGCATGAACACGGATCACGGTTTGACGGCAGCAGAATGGTTGGAGCAGGCATCACAAGAGGACATCACACGCGTGATTAAGACTTATGGTGAGGAACGCTTTGCATTTCAGATCGCTAAGGCTATTGTGGCAAAGCGAGAAGAAGGCTTGTCTCCAAAAACAACCTTGCAACTAGCAAGTTTAGTGGCCAGCGTGGTCCGCACAAGGGAAGTGGGTCAAGATCCAGCTACTCGAACTTTCCAAGCACTCCGAATTTTTATTAACCGTGAATTAGAGGATTTAGAGCTTGGATTAAAAGCGGCGCTAAGTTTATTAAAGCCAGGGGCACGTTTGGCGGTGATTAGCTTCCACTCGCTAGAAGATCGCATTGTGAAGCAGTTTCTGCAGTCCCATGCCAAAGTTGAAGTGCCACGTGGTTTGCCTGTCCGAGATCGAGATTTGCCGCAAAGTGCACTAGAGATTATTGGGCGCGTTAAACCAAGTGATGACGAGGTTCGAGAGAACCCCCGCGCTCGTTCGGCCATCATGCGCGTCGCAGAAAAACGCGCAGGAGATTTCGTTTGAATCGTGCCACGTTGACATTACTCGTTTTATTGTTAGCCTGCGCCCTGTCTTTGGTTGCAGCACAGCAGCGTGCACGTAAATTATTTATCTCTTTAGAGCGAGCACAAATTGAAGAGCGCAAACTCAATCAAGATTGGTTGCGCTTAGAGTATGAGCAACGCAATCTTTCGAAGTCTGCACGGATTCGCGATGTTGCTCGTAATCAGTTGCACATGGTCCCCATATCTCCTGAACGTACTTTGTATTTGAAGGAGACTAGATGAGGCCGGTAGGTTTTTCAACTACGCCAAATTTAGTATTGCGTCTGCCAATGTGGCGGTCTCGTCTGATGCTGTTTATGCTGTTCTTTGTGTTCATGCTGTTGCTCATTCGCGCATTTTGGATTCAGGGTCCGGGAAATGCTTTCTATGAAGCCAAAGGTGTTCGTGGTACACAACGTGAGCTAGAGCTGCCTGCATATCGCGGGAAAATATTAGACCGCAATGGTCAGGTGATTGCTACGAGTTTGGAGGCAAAGTCAGTTATAGCCTATAACGATACAGTGCCTGATGATTTGGCTGCCGAAAAAGTGAAGAAATTAGCAAGCCTATTGCAGATCAGTGAATCCGAGTTACGCAGAAAACTAAAGGAAGAGCGTAAACAGATTTTCTTGAAGCGCCAAGTAGATCCGGAAGTAGCGCAGAAAATTAGGCAATTAGAAATTCCGGGCATTGGTTTGAACAACGAATATCGCCGCTTTTATCCAGAAGGTGAAGCAATGGCGCACGTCGTTGGCTTTACTAATGTAGAAGATCGCGGCCAAGAAGGCATGGAGCTTTCTAGAGAAAAAGACTTAGCAGGACACCCAGGTGCGCGTCGCGTAGTGGTAGATCGTCTTGGTCGCGTTGTCGAAGAAATTGCGATTTTGCAGTTGCCGCAAAACGGTAGGGATTTACAGCTCTCGATTGATAGCAAGATTCAGTTTTTGGCTTATAACGCCGTCAAGAGTGCAGTCGAGCAACATCGTGCAAGTGCCGGCGGTGCAGTAGTCCTGGATACGCATACCGGGGAGATTTTGGCATTAGCAAATTACCCAAGCTATAACCCAAATGATCGTAAAAAATTAACAGGTGAGCAGTTACGTAATCGTGTTTTGACGGACACCTTTGAGCCTGGCTCAACCATGAAGCCATTGACCGTTGCAATTGCTCTAGAAAAAGGTGTCATTGCCCCGAATACCAATATGGCGATTGGCGCTAAATATTTGGTCGGACCAAAGCCAATTACAGATACCCATCCATATGGCAATTTAACTGTTTCTCAAATCATTCAAAAATCAAGCAATATTGGTACAGCCAAAATTGCGATGAATAACTTAACTGCGGAAGAGATGTGGAATTTCTATACATCTGTTGGCTTAGGTCAAGCCCCGAAGATTGGTTTTCCTGGCGCTGTTGCTGGCACAGTGCATCCTTATAAAAAATGGATGCCAACTGATCAGGCGCGAATTGCATTTGGTTATGGGATTTCAGGTTCACTCTTTCAGGTGGCTCGTGCCTACACTATCTTTGCTCGTGATGGCGAATTAGTCCCCCTTACGATTGAACGTAGTCCAGAGTTCAAGCCTGGTACACATATTATTTCCGCTAAAACTGCGATCGAAATGCGCAACATGATGGAGTCGGTAACAGAGCCTGGCGGTACTGCCATTAAGGCGCAAGCTGAAGGTTATCGTGTTGGTGGAAAAACAGGTACAGCACATAAATTAGTAGGAAAGAGTTACGCAAATAAATATCGTGCTTACTTTGCAGGTCTTGCACCAATTAGTGCGCCTCGCATTGTGGTTGCTGTCATGATCGATGAGCCAACTGGTGGCAGTCATTACGGCGGTGATGTTGCGGCTCCAGTATTTTCTACTATCGTGAGCGAAACTCTTCGTGCCTTGAATGTATTGCCTGATAGTAATCCGAAACAGATGGCACTGCAGGATAGCAATCCTGCAGAAGTTCAGAGTGCTGCAGTTAAATCAAATGCAGTGGTTATAAAAAGATGATGGCCATGGTTAATATTGAACCCCATCTCTTGATCTCTCATTTACGTGATCTCACATCAGCGGATGCAAAAGTTACTGCTGATAGTCGTCAAATTCAATCTGGCGATATATTCTTTGCATATCCTGTTGGTCATGGCAATGCCCTACGTGATGGTCGTGATTACATTGCGGCTGCCTTAGCAAATGGTGCAGCAGCAGTGGTATTTGATCCTGCCGATGGGGTTGCTAATGAGTACCTGGATCGACCAGAGTGTTTTGCAATTGAAAGCTTATCTAACTTGGCTGGAGAGCTCTGTGCTGAGTGGTATGACTACCCAAGTAAACAGCTCAATGTTATTGGCGTTACCGGTACTAATGGCAAAACTAGTATTACGCAATGGCTGGCGCAAGCTTTAGATGAGCCCAATCATCGGGCCGCCGTGCTGGGAACCTTGGGAACTGGATTTCCAGGGGCATTAATTCAGACTGGCTATACCACCCCAGATGCACCCCGCTTACAAACTCAATTAAAAGAATTACTTGATGAAGGCGCTCAGCAAGTCGCTATAGAAATTTCCTCCCATGCACTTGATCAAGATCGGGTTGCTGGCTTGGATGTATGTACGGCTGTATTTACCAATTTGACTCAAGATCACTTGGATTATCACGGCACGATGGGTGAGTACGCAGAGGCAAAAGCTAAGCTGTTTCAGCTACCTCAACTTAAAAATGCCATCATCAATTTTGATGATGCATTTGGGCGTGAATTAGCAATGAAACTGCTTGCTGTTGGCGGCCCAGCAGTATGGGGCTACGCATTAAGCGGTAATGCATTTACTGGGTTTGAAAAATTTGGTGATCGTCTGAAACGCACTCATGCACAAAATACCGTATTGACGACAGCAGGCTATGAAGCGCAATTCAACCTTGATGGCTTGGGATCAAGCGCTGTCCAGCTTGCGGTATTAGGTGAATTCAATTTAAGTAATTGCCTTGCTGTTTGGACTGCTCTGTTGTCTCAAGGCTTGAGTCCGAGCGAGGCCTCTAAGCGTATGAGCAAACTAAGCCCTGTTCCTGGTCGCATGGAATTGATTCGTTTGAATAAAATGCAAAGAACTGAAGGCCCATTAATTGTTGTGGACTATGCGCATACACCGGATGCCCTTACTAAAGCATTAACTGCATTACGCCCCATTGCAAATCAACGCGGCGGGAAAGTATGGTGTGTCTTTGGTTGCGGTGGTGATCGAGATATTAGTAAGCGCCCCCAAATGGGTCGTGCAGCGCAAGAGTTTGCTGATCATATTGTGATTACGAGTGATAACCCCCGATCTGAAGATCCAGGTTCTATTATTGCCATGATCGAAGCTGGTATGTCAGGCGACCTATCAAATATACAAGCGCTGCCTGATAGAGCTGCGGCCATCATGGCCGCGGTAAGACATGCCGATATCAAAGATATTGTTCTGGTTGCTGGCAAAGGACATGAGTCCACTCAAGAAATTAGTGGCAAAAAATTTGATTTTTCAGATCAAGAGCATATTCGTTTGGCGGCAGGGGGTAGCTTATGAGTACACCCATGACTACGCTTGCTCAAGTGCATGCCATGTTGCCAGGAAGTCAGTTAATTCATGCTGATGCAAAGTCTGCTGAAGGAATTTCTATTTCTCATATTGGCAGCGATAGCCGCCAGATTCAGTCCGGCGAATTATTTATTGCTTTGTTGGGCGATCGTTTCAATGCACATGAATTTTTGGGTGATGTGGCAACAGCAGGAGCAAGTGCAGCCCTGATTAGTGATAAAACAGCATGCCCAGAAAGCTTACCTGCGGTATGTGTCCAGGATGTTAAACAGGGTTTGGGTGAGTTGGCAAAGGCGTGGCGTGCACAGTTTTCTATTCCAGTGGCTTTAGTAACTGGATCTAATGGCAAGACTACTGTGAAAGAGATGATTGCTTCAATCTTCAAGGCAGCTGCCAGTGAAGAGCACACTCTGGTTACTAAAGGTAACTTCAATAACGATATTGGCCTCCCTTTAACTTTGCTTCGCATGAGAGCAACCGATCGCTTGGCAGTAATTGAGCTAGGCATGAATCATCCTGGGGAAACAGCTGAACTAGCTGTCATTGCTCAAGCTAATATTGCCCTGATTAACAATGCGCAACGCGAGCATCAGGAATTTATGTCGACTGTCGAAGCAGTTGCAAAAGAACATGCCACTGCCTTGAGCACACTTCCTGCGGATGGTGTTGCGGTATTTCCAGCGGACTCTGAATTTTCTGTTGTTTGGCATCAAGCCGCGGCAGGCCGCAAGGTGATTGATTTTGCTTTGTCTACAGATTCCGCTTCAACCAAAGCTGCTGTAGTTGGTAAGTTATTGGCCAGTGGGCGAATTGAGATTTCAACCGATCTTGGCAAGCTTGAGGTTCAGCTGAATACATTGGGAAACCATAATGTTCGCAATGCATTAGCGGCCAGCGCAGTCGCATTGGGGGCTGGCTTAAGTTTGGAGCAGATTAAGGCCGGCCTGGAATCTTTTGTTCCAGTAAATGGGCGCATGCAGTCAAAGCCTTTAAATGTTGGACGCACTTTGATTGATGATAGTTATAACGCCAATCCAGATTCAGTGAGAGCTGCTATTGATGCACTCAAACAGTCTGGAAATAATTCTTGGTTGGTACTGGGCGATATGGGTGAGGTAGGTGATCAAGGCCCTGCGTTTCATGAGGAAGTCGGTGCCTACGCTGCTGAGCAAGGTATCTCTAAGTTGTTTGCTATCGGCGAGCAGTGCAAATTCGCGGTGCAAGGATTTAATGAATATGAGAAGGCTTTAGCCACTAGTAGAGCTACTCATTTCACAACTTTGGATTGCTTGCTCGCAGAACTTAATTTGGCACTGGCAGGTCAAGAGTTAGACAAGCAGTTGCACTTAGATATTTTGGTTAAGGGATCTCGTTTTATGCGTATGGAGCGTGTAGTACAGGCCTTATTAGAGGAGGCTAAAGCATGCTCTTGATATTGGCGCAATGGTTGCAGGATGATTTTGGATTCTTCCGAGTCTTTAACTACATCACCTTTAGAGCGGTGATGGCAACTGTGACAGCTTTGCTAATTGGTTTAGCGGCTGGCCCGTGGGTTATTCGGAAGTTGACCGCATTAAAGATGGGTCAGGCTGTTCGTACAGATGGTCCACAAACCCATTTAGTGAAATCAGGCACCCCAACAATGGGTGGCGTATTGATTCTCTTGGGTATTTTTATCTCCTGCATGTTATGGGCTGATCTGAGTAATCGCTTTATTTGGATTGTGATGATTGTGACTTTTGGATTTGGCTTGGTGGGTTGGGTGGATGACTACCGCAAAGTAGCGCGCAAAGATCCTAAGGGCATGGCCTCAAGAGAAAAATTCTTTTGGCAAACGTTGATTGGATTATTTGCCGCTATTTATTTGGCCTTCTCTGTATCGGAAGTAAATAACTTCAAAGTATTGCAGCTGTTCTTTGATTGGCTTAAAAGTGGCTTTGCCTTAGATCTGCCAGCTAAATCAAACTTACTAATTCCCTTTATGAAGGAAGTGAGCTACCCCTTAGGTGTTATGGGGTTCATCATTTTGAGTTACTTAGTAATTGTTGGTAGTAGTAATGCTGTGAACTTAACTGATGGTCTTGATGGCCTAGTCATCATGCCGGTGATATTAGTTGGTGCCGCTCTAGGTGCTTTTGCTTATGTCATGGGTAATGCAATTTACGCAAAGTACTTGTTATTTCCTTACATTCCTGGTGCAGGTGAGCTCATGATCTTCTGTGGTGCCATGGGTGGTGCGGGATTAGCATTCCTTTGGTACAACACCCATCCTGCTCAAGTATTTATGGGTGATGTTGGCGCACTTGCTTTGGGTGGCGCACTTGGAACTATTGCAGTGATTGTTCGCCAAGAAATCGTGCTTTTTGTGATGGGCGGCATTTTCGTAGCAGAGACACTGTCAGTAATGCTTCAAGTATTTTGGTTCAAATTCACCAAGAAGCGTTTTGGAGAAGGCCGTCGTATTTTTAGGATGGCCCCACTGCATCACCATTTTGAATTAGGTGGCTGGCGCGAAACACAAGTAGTAGTTCGCTTCTGGATCATCACTATTTTATTAGTCCTCATTGGCCTCTCCAGCCTGAAATTAAGGTAAGCCAAAGAATATGCATAACTTAGATCAAGCCTTCGCTAACCCGGCGCTCATCGATGATGGGGGCTATCAGGCGCCTCAGCATTTCTTAATCCTAGGATTGGGAGAGTCTGGTTATGCCATGGCTAAGTGGTGCTTACGGAACGCCGCTAAAGTTAGCCTGGCTGATACGCGTGATCGCGAACAGTTAAATGAGCGACAAAAAGCCTGGTTAGCTGATCTTGAATTTGCAGGGCTTCAAGCAGCATTCTTTGGACCTCTGGATGACATTACTTTAAAGAATGTAGATGTTATTGGAATTAGCCCTGGTCTATCGCCACTGCAAGAGCCAATCGCTTCATTCTTGGCTAAGGCGCAAGAATCTAATATTGATATCTGGGGAGAGTTGGAGTTCTTTGCGAGAGCGATTGCTGCATTAGATCGCATGGCTCAGGTTGAAGAAACTCAATATAAGCCAGCTCTATTGGCTATCACTGGAACTAATGGAAAGACAACAACGACTGCTCTAACAGGGCAGTTGTGTGAGCGTGCTGGCAAGCGTGTTGCTGTTGCTGGCAATATCAGCCCAGCCGCTTTAGATAAGCTGATGTCTTGCTTGGATGAGTCTGATCAAGTTGCCGATATGCCAGAGATTTGGGTATTGGAACTCTCCAGCTTCCAGCTGGTATATACAAGTACTTTTAATGCAACGGCAGCTACCGTATTAAATATTACTCAAGATCATTTGGACTGGCATGGGGATATGCAGGCCTATATTGATGCAAAAGCCAATATCTTTGGACAAGACACTATCTGCATCTTGAATCGTGATGATTCGCTGGTGATGAATTTGCTCACTGATGAGCAAAAAACCAATAAATCAGTCATTACTTTTGGTGCAAGTCGTCCTGATGAGCAGGGTGCTTTTGGCATTGAACATGATTTGCGTGCCGGTGGAATTGATTGGCTGGTCTGGGCTGAGGTAGATGAGGATGTTGAGCCTCAACCTAAGCGTCGTCGTAAAGCTGCTGCTGTAGAGGACGAGCCATTAAGACTCAAGCGTTTAATACCTGCCGATGCTTTACGTATTCGTGGTCGCCACAATGCCTTAAATGCACTAGCTGCATTAGCTTTGGCACGAGCAGCTGGTTTACCGATGAATATGCTGTTGCATGGCTTACGTGATTACCATGGTGAACCGCATCGCGTTCAAAGTGTGTCAATTGTCTCTAATGTTGAGTATGTGGACGACAGCAAGGGTACCAATGTAGGGGCCACAGTAGCCGCCTTAAATGGCCTAAGTGCCAATGAGTCTGGTAAACGGATCTGGTTAATTGCTGGTGGTGAAGGTAAGGGACAAGACTTTAGCCCCTTACGTGATCCTGCACTACGTTTTGTAAAAGGTGTTTTCCTCATTGGTAAAGATGCCCCAATTATTGCTGAGGCTTTGGCTGATTCAGTGCCATTTGTCATGAGTGAGACTCTCCAAAACGCGGTGGCCGAAGCTGCAAAACAAGCTCAGTCTGGCGATATCGTTTTGCTCTCACCAGCTTGCGCCAGTTTTGACCAATTTAGTGATTACGTAGCGCGTGCTGAAGCGTTTGTGGCTGAAGTTCAGGAATTGGGAATGCAATTCGAAGGAGCGCATGCATGAGTTTGAAGGAAAAACTTTTTCCTGAGAATAAATTGGGCCTTGGTCGCTTCTGGAATTTTTCCAGAGGTGGAATAGATAATTTCCGAAGTGGCTTGAGAGATGCAGTTTCTGGTGTTGAGCAAACTCGCTCACGCATGATGGATTATGACCAGCTATTAGTTTGGGCAGTATTGTCTTTAGCTTTGATTGGTTTGGTGATGGTCTACTCTGCATCCATCACTTTGGCAGATGGCCCTAAGTATGCAAACTACAGCAGTAATTATTTCCTGATTCGCCATTGCATTTCATTAGCCATTGCGATTGGTGTTGCAATTTGGGTATTCAAAATCCCAACCCATGTTTGGGATCGTTATTCCCCAATCATTTTCGGCTTTACAGTTCTGCTATTAATTGCGGTACTGATTCCTGGTGTTGGAAAAGGGGTAAATGGTGCTAAGCGTTGGATCCCATTGGGCCTTATGAATTTCCAGCCATCTGAATTAATGAAATTTGCTGCAGTGATTTTTGCCGCAAGTTACACGGTGCAGCGCCAAGAGTATCTTCACTCATTCGTGAAGGGCATGTTGCCAATGGGTATTGCAGTTGCATTGGTTGGTGGCCTGTTAATGGCTGAGCCAGACATGGGTGCGTTCGTTGTAGTTGCATTAATTGCATTTGGAATTTTATTCTTGGGTGGCATCAACGCAAAATTATTTGGTGGACTAGTATTAGTTGGTCTATTGAGTGGCGCCATCATGATTGCGCTCTCACCATTTCGTCGTGGTCGCATGCTGGCATTTATGGACCCATGGCAAGTCGATAATGCGGCAAACAAAGGTTATCAATTAACCCACTCACTCATGGCGTTTGGTCGTGGCGAATGGTTTGGTTTAGGTTTGGGTGGCAGCGTTGAAAAATTACATTACCTTCCTGAAGCCCATACTGACTTCATCATGGCGGTCATCGGTGAAGAGCTTGGGTTTGTAGGTGTAGTTGTGATGATCTTTTTGTTTTATTGGATCGTACGCCGCGCATTCATTATTGGCCGCACTGCTTTGCAGTTAGATCGCAGTTTTGCTGGCTTGGCCGCTAAAGGTGTGGCGATCTGGATTGGCTGGCAAGCCTTTATCAATATGGGCGTGAATTTAGGATTGCTACCAACTAAAGGCTTGACTCTTCCTTTGGTTAGCTATGGTGGCTCAGGGATTTTGATGAATGCCGTTGCAGTGGCGATGCTCCTGCGCATTGATTATGAAAACCGAATTTTGATGCGGGGAGGTAAGTTATGACCAAGCCTTCCATCTTGATTATGGCTGGCGGTACTGGCGGGCATATTTTTCCGGGCCTGGCAGTCGCCAAGTATTTGCGCGTTTGTGGCTGGAATGTATCCTGGCTTGGCAATCAGAGCGGTATGGAGTATCGACTGGTAAAGGCTTGTGACTTCCCATTTGAGGCGGTTGAGTTTAGCGGCTTGCGTGGCAAGGGCATCAAAGCAAAACTGATGTTGCCATTTAATCTTGCAAGAGCCAGTCTTCAGAGCTTAAAGATCATGCGCCGCATTAAACCGAATGTAGTTTTAGGAATGGGTGGATACATTACATTTCCAGGCGGCTTGATGACCAAGTTGTTGAAGAGGCCATTGGTTCTGCATGAGGCTAATTCTGTAGCAGGAAGTGCTAATCGTGCTTTAGCCAAAATTGCTATGCGTACCTTAACTGGTTTTCCGGATACGATGGCTCAAGCTGAGTGGGTTGGCAATCCAATCCGTGAGGAATTTGAAAGTCTAGGTGCACCATCTAAACGATATGAAAAGCGCACTGGACCTTTGTCGATTCTCGTAGTTGGTGGGAGTCTGGGCGCAGCTGCTTTAAATGAAGTAATTCCATCAGCCTTGGCGCTAATGAATAAAGATGTGCGTCCATCTGTGATTCATCAGGCAGGAGAAAAGCATCTTGCAGATCTACAGCGGCGCTATGCTGACTTAGATGTTGATGCTGATATTCGTCCTTTTATTGATGACATGCCAACCGCTTACGCTCAAGCAGATCTTGTCATTTGTCGCTCGGGCGCAATGACTGTTTCAGAAATCGCTGCATGTGGCGTTGCATCCTGCTTAATCCCATTTCCATATGCGATTGATGATCACCAAACTGCAAACGCACGTTTTTTGTCGGATGCAGATGCAGCCATTCTGTTGCCACAACAAGATCTCAATCCACAGGATCTAGCGTCCATGATTCAAAACTTTAATCGCCAAGATTTACAAGTAATGGCTGAGCGTGCTCATGCTTTAGCTAAGCCTCATGCAACTCAGCGTGTGGCTGAAGTATGTGCAGACTGTGCGGGAGTGGGTATATGAAACATATCGTTCAGCAAATACATTTTGTTGGTATCGGTGGCGCAGGCATGAGCGGTATTGCCGAAGTGCTGCTGAATCTGGGTTATCAGGTATCAGGATCTGATTTGGCGGAAGGTGTCGCTACTAAGCGCTTAAAAGATTTGGGTGCAGTAATTCATATTGGGCATGATCCTAAAAATATTGGTACTGCAGAGGCGGTAGTGATTTCTACCGCAGTTGCAGGAAATAACCCTGAAGTGCTAGCTGCTCGCGCAGCTAAGGTTCCCGTTATTCAGCGTGCTGTCATGCTGGGTGAGCTCATGCGTTTAAAGCAGGGTATTGCGATTGCAGGAACTCATGGCAAAACAACGACAACCAGTTTGGTTGCCTCAGTCTTGGCTGAAGGCGGTTTAGATCCAACCTTTGTGATTGGTGGCAAGTTAAATTCTGCTGGCGCTAATGCACGATTAGGTCAGGGTGATTTTATTGTGGTCGAGGCAGATGAGTCTGATGCTTCTTTCTTGCAATTATTTCCAGCGATGGAAGTAGTTACTAATATCGATGCTGATCATATGGATACATATCAGCATGACATGGCGAGATTGAAGCAGGCTTTTGTTCAGTTTATTCAGCGCATGCCTTTTTATGGTGTGGCAGTGCTCTGTATTGATGATGCCAACGTTCGAGACATTATTCCGTTTGTATCTCAGCCAGTATTACGTTATGGCTTATCTGAAGATGCAGATATTCGTGCAAGCAATGTGCGTGCTGAGGGTACGCGTATGCACTTTACGGTGGATCGTAAAACAGTACGTCGCCATGGCAATAAACCGGGTCGCCTAGAAGTGCAATTGAATTTGCCTGGTCTGCACAATGTTCGAAATGCCTTGGCGGCAATTGGCATTGCTACTGAATTAGGTGTGGGTGATGAAGCCATAGTGAAAGCTTTATCTGAATTTAGTGGTGTTGGTCGTCGCTTCCAAAGATATGGAGAAATTCCTTTGGCATCTGGTGGAAGCTTCACCTTGATAGATGATTACGGCCACCACCCTGTTGAGATGGCAGCTACTTTATCTGCAGCACGTGGTGCTTATCCAGATCGTCGATTGGTATTGGCATTTCAACCCCATCGCTTCACAAGAACTCGTGATTGCTTTGGTGAATTTGTGCAAGTCCTCAAAAACTTTGATGCACTTGTACTTACTGAGGTGTATCCAGCTGGCGAAGCAAAGATTCCAGGTGCAGATGGTCAAAGCCTCATAAAGGCAGCTCTCTCTGTTGATAAGACTGTAAATGGCTCCTTAGATAGTGCGGCTGTAGCTTTTGCCCCAAGCGTAGGGGAAATGCCAGAAAAACTCAGTACCTTATTGCGTGATGGCGATGTCTTAATCACGATGGGCGCAGGTTCTATCTCTGGCTTACCTCATGTATTAGTGGAGGCAAAACATGTCTAAGCAAAATCAACATTTACTTTCTTGGGGTGAGCGAGTTAAGCAAGAGCTTGCAAACTTAGATGTTCAATCTCTTGGTCGGGTTGGTGTATTGCTTGGCGGTCGTTCTGGCGAGCGTGAGATTTCATTAATGTCTGGTGGTGGCGTTTTAGAGGCTTTGCTTTCTAAAGGGGTTGATGCACACCCCTTTGATCCAGGCTTACGTTGCCCAACTGAATTAGCAAATGAAAAATTTGACCGCATCTTTATTTCCTTGCATGGACGCTACGGTGAAGATGGCACTATCCAAGGATTGCTTGAGCTCTTGGGTTTGCCTTATACCGGTAGCGGCGTATTAGCCTCTGCATTGGCAATCGACAAAATTGCAACCAAGCTGGTTTGGCTTAGTAGCGGTCTTTCAACCCCAGAATTTGAAGAATTGAAAGCTGACAGCGACTGGAATGCTGTAGTGAAGCACTTAGGTTTGCCATTGATTGTTAAACCCGCACATGAAGGATCTTCACTTGGTTTAACTAAAGTGAAATCAGTCGAGGAATTGCCTGCTGCTTATAAGTTGGCTGCAGGAATGGATAAGAAGGTTATTGCTGAGACTTGTATTGTTGGTGATGAGTTGACTTGCCCATTGGTTGGATTTGGTGCTGATGCTGAAGCTTTGCCCGTGATCAAAATTATTCCACCAGAAGCTAACTACGATTTTCATAATAAGTATTTTTCTGATGAGACTAAGTACTTGTGCCCAACGGACTTAGCACCGGAGGTAAATCAAGCAGTTCAAGAACTAGCATTAGCTGCTTATCGCGCTCTCGGCTGCAAGACTTGGGGTCGTGCTGATGTGATGCTGGATAAGCAGACTGGAAAACCCTATCTTTTAGAAATGAATACTTCTCCAGGGATGACCTCGCATTCTTTGGTGCCTATGGCGGCAAAAGCGGCTGGTGTTGAGTATGCAGAACTGGTTCTCTGGGTTATTGCTCAGACACTCAATAGTAAAGGGGCTGCGCAATCATGAGTCGGATGAGCGCCTTCTTAAACGGCTTCGGTGAAGTGTTTGCTTCACTGGCATCTCCGCTTTGGAATCATGCAGAACGCATGCAAAAGCTGAGCCGTTTCTTAATGCGCTGTTTCGCAGTCATGGTTTGTGTTGGAATTTTGGTGTGGTTAAGTCAGCGCCCAGTCTTTGCCTTGCGCCAAGTGGTGATAGAGCCGGTGGCTGGAGAAACCCTCAAACATATTAATAAGCCTGTGGTGAAGCAACAGGTTTTGGAAACTGTCCAAGGTAATTTTTTCAGCGTGAGACTAGAAGATGTCAAGCGTGGCTTCGAGTCCATGCCATGGGTTCGTCATGCCAATGTTCGCAGAGTCTGGCCTAACGGATTGATTGTGAGTATTGAAGAGCAAAAACCATTTGGTACTTGGGGTGGGGCTGATAGTCATACCTTAATGAATACTCATGGCGAGCTTTTTGCTGGCCGTGTTTCTGATGTGGGGGATGGCATTACTTTGATTGATTTCTCGGGGCCAGAAGATGCAAGCAAAGAAGTCATGCGCTTGTACGAAAAAGCGAACGCCTGGTTTAAGCCCTGGAGTGCAGAAGTAAAAAGCTTAACCCTCTCTGAGCGCTATGCCTGGCATGTGAAGTTATCCAATGGAATGAAGGTGGAGTTCGGTAGGGATGAAGAGAACTCCGATAAAACATTAACCGAGGATCGTGTAGCGCGCCTATTTAAGTATTGGCCACAAGTTCAAGAGAGGTGGGCTAATCGCGTAGATGCAATTGATTTGCGTTATGCAAATGGTTTTGCAGTACATCTTGCTTCGGCAAGTTTGAAAAAGAATGAAGCAGACGGTAAGAAAAGCGAGCAGAAGCAATGAGGAATGAGAATGAGTAAAGACAACCGTGATTTATTGGTCGGATTAGATATTGGAACTTCCAAGGTAGTTGCTTTGGTTGCTGAATTGGGGGTTGATGGCCAATTTAATGTGGTTGGTGTCGGCCAAACTGCGTCCAAAGGTCTGAAGAAGGGTGTAGTTGTCAACATTGAGGCTACTGTCCAATCCATCCAAAAAGCGCTTGAAGAGGCTGAGGTCATGGCTGATCGCCAGATCGTGCAAGTGTTTACCGGTATTGCTGGAAATCATATTGTCAGCTTTAACTCTAGCGGTATGGTGGCTATTCGCGACAAAGAAGTTAGTGCTGGTGATGTCGAGCGTGTTTTAGAAACTGCTAAAGCAATCAATATTCCAACAGATCAGCAAATCCTTCATATTCTTGTCCAAGAATTCATTATTGATGGACAGGAAGATGTTCGCGAACCAATCGGAATGAGCGGACTTCGTCTTGAAGTAAAGGTCCATATTGTTACTGGCGCTGTTAGTGCTGCACAAAATATTGTGAAGTGTGTCCGTCGTTGTGGTTTAGAGGTCAATGATTTAATTTTGCAACCTCTCGCATCAAGCTTGGCTGTGCTCACAGAAGATGAAAAAGAGTTGGGCGTTGTCTTGGTCGATATTGGTGGCGGCACAACTGATATCGCAATCTATTGCCAAGGTTCCATTCGCCATACTGCGGTGATTCCGATTGCGGGCGATCAAATTACCAATGACATTGCAATGGCCTTGCGGACCCCGACGATTGATGCGGAAGATTTAAAAATTCAGTACGGCATCGCTCGTCAAGATATGGCAGACCCGACCACCATGATTGATGTGCCTGGTGTAGGTGATCGCGAGCCGCGACCAATGTCTAAGCAAGCCTTAGCTGCAGTGATCGAGCCACGTGTTGAAGAGTTGTTCACTTTAGTGCGAGGTGTGGTGCGTGATTCTGGTTACGAAGATATGGTGTCTTCAGGGATCGTGCTCACTGGTGGAACTTCTTTAATGCCAGGCATGGTGGAGCTTGCTGAGCAAGTCTTCTTACGTCCTGCACGTATCGGTACGCCTGAATATCGTGGGCACTTACACGAAGTCTTACGTAGCCCAAGATTTGCTACCAGCATCGGTTTATTAATGGAAGGCCAGGCTCAGTTGTTGCGTGGTCGTCGAGTATCTCAGTCAGGCGCATTGCAAAGTGTGATTTCGCGCATGAAGGAATGGTTCGCAGGAAATTTTTAAGTTTTTCGTCGTCGTCAATGTAGTACTTATTACCTAGGAGGGTATATGGAATTTGAAATGTTAGATCAAGAAACAGCCGGCAAAACCATTATTAAAGTGGTTGGAGTTGGTGGTGCAGGTGGTAATGCAGTTCAGCACATGATTCGTCGCGGTGTTAATGGCGTAGAGTTTATTTGCATGAACACCGATGCTGGCGCTTTACAGCGTTCTGAGGCATCTGTGAATTTGCAACTAGGCTCTAGCGGACTCGGTGCTGGCGCAAAACCTGAAATTGGAGCGGCTTCTGCTGAAGAGGCACGTGCACGTATTGCAGATACATTGCAAGGTGCGCATATGGTATTCATCACAGCTGGTATGGGTGGTGGAACAGGTACTGGTGCAGCCCCAATCGTTGCTCAGGTTGCCAAAGAGATGGGTATCTTGACTGTTGGAGTAATTAGCAAGCCATTTGATTTTGAAGGCGTCAAGCGTCTTAAGGTTGCCGAGAATGGTGCAGCTGAACTCGAGTCATATGTAGATTCATTGATCGTGGTTCTCAATGAGAAACTATTTGAAGTGATGGGTGAAGATGCTGAGTTTGATAAGGCATTTGCATGCGCCGATGATGTATTGCATAACGCTGTTTCAGGTATTGCAGAAATCATTAACGTTCAAGGTTTGATCAACGTCGACTTTGAGGATGTGAAAACAGTGATGGGCGAGCAAGGCAAGGCGATGATGGGAACGGCAACCGTTTCTGGCATGGATCGTGCACGTTTAGCCGCTGAAGCTGCTGTTGCTTCACCACTGCTTGAAGGTGTGGATCTGTCTGGTGCGCGCGGCGTATTGGTCAACATTACTGCTAGTCGTTCACTTAAATTGTCTGAGACTCGTGAAGTGATGGCGGCGATTCGCGGTTACGCAGCGGATGATGCCACTGTGATCTTCGGTACCGTATACGACGAAAGCTTGGGTGATGCTTTACGCGTTACTGTTGTGGCTACTGGTTTGAATAACCCACAAGCGCGTCAAAGCCATCAACCAGAAGTGGTTTGGAGACAAGCTACAGGTACACATGATGCGATGCCAACCATGGCTGACTTAAACAGCTTTGCTCCAGCAAGCGCATCAGCGGCAATGAGTAAAGTAGGCTTGGACTCAGCTCTGAACACTAGTGCTGGTTTGGCAATGACAGGTGCCGGTAGTGCGCCTGTCATGGCTGCTCAGCCAGCCACTAGCGGTGTTGATTACAGTCAATATGATCTGCCACGGGTATTCCGTAGTTCACGTGAGGCTACACCAGCCCCTACATTAGGTGCTGATAGCTCTCCACAGGCAAAAACCATGCTTGATAAAGGGGCTGATTACTATGAAATCCCAGCTTTTTTACGTAAGCAAGCAGATTAATTAACTGCTTAATACAATAGGTACTTGCAGAATGCCAGCGCGGCGCCCCTCCGGACGACGAATCCCGCGCTTGCATTGGCATGTTAAATAACAATTACTTATTGGAGATGTCATGATTGCTGTCGGACAAAAATTACCAAACGCTACTCTTTATGAGTTTTTAGATGAAGCGAGTGAAGGTTGCGCTATTGGGCCAAATGCATTTGAAGTTGAGAAATTAACTGCTGGAAAAAAGATTGTGATCTTTGCACTACCTGGTGCATTTACACCTACCTGCTCAGCAAAGCATGTTCCTAGCTATGTTGAGCACTTTGATGCAATCAAAGCAAAAGGTGTTGATGAAATTTGGTGTATCTCGGTAAACGACCCATTTGTCATGGGTGCTTGGGGCCGTGATCAAAAGGTTGGAAAAAAGATTCGCATGTTGGGTGATGGTAGTGCTGAGTTCACTAAGAAACTTGGGCTCGAGTTGGATTTGACTGCGCGCGGCTTGGGCCTTCGTTCTGATCGCTATGCCATGATTGTTGAAAATGGTGTAGTAACAACTTTGGATCGTGAAGCGCCTGGTAAGTTTGAAGTGAGTGATGCTGCTTCCATTTTGAAGAAGCTTTAAGAGAAATATTCCTGAATTTAGATATAGCCATGATGAAGCAACGCACAATCGCCACCCCAATTAAAACCGTGGGGATTGGCTTGCACTCTGGGCGTAAGGTGACCTTATCTATTAAGCCTGCACCGGTAAATTCAGGAATTCTATTTGTACGTGTAGACACCCCAGAGCAATCAGTCGTACCGGCTACTGCTCTGGCGGTTTGCGATACTCGCCTGGCTTCAGTAATTCAAAAAGATGGAGTACGTGTATCCACGGTGGAGCATTTGCTTTCAGCATGTGCAGGCCTGGGACTTGATAATTTATTGATCGAGCTTGATGGCGAAGAAGTTCCCATCATGGATGGTAGTGCAGCCTCCTTTCTGTTCTTAATGGAATCAGCTGGCATTGCTGAGCAAGAGGCACCAAGACAGTTCGTGGTGATAAAAAAACCTATAGAGGTCAAAGAGGGCGACAAGCTTGCGCGCCTAGAGCCTTTTTTTGGGTTTAAATTGGATTTCACAATTGACTTTAAGCATCCAGCAGTCGATAAGACGGGTCAGCGTTTTATAGTCGACTTTGCTGAACACGCGTATCGAAGTGAGATTGGTCGTGCTAGAACTTTTGGCTTTGCTCATGAAGTTGAAGCATTGCGAGGAATGGGATTAGCGCGTGGTGGAAGTTTGGATAATGCGATTGTGCTTGATGAGCATCGCATTCTGAATAACGAAGAATTGCGTTACGAAGACGAGTTTGTTCGTCACAAAATTCTGGATGCCATTGGCGATCTATATTTAGTCGGACATCCGATCGTGGGCTCTTATGTTGCTGAAAAATCAGGACATGCCTTAAATAACGCGCTTTTGCGTAAGCTTTTGGAAGATCCAAGCGCTTATGAAATTAGTAGTTTTGCCGAAAATAAGGCTCCGTCAGCCTATTCAAAAGAGAGTCAGCCCCTCTTTTTCTAGGTTTATTGAGGTTTGCTTCGAAGAAGGCGTTCGACCGCCTTGCGCAGATCAGAATCTGGCGCCAATTTATCTAGTAGTGATTCCCAAGAAGCTCTCGCTACAGAGTTAAACCCTCTTGGCTTCTGGCTTGCTTGATGCCCCTCGCGAGGTTTAATTTCCCAGGTCGGTGGCGCAGGCTTAAGACGCACTTTGATATTGCTGCAAACCACCCCTTTTTTAGCTAACTCATTGATTAAACTGGGTAATATTTGCTGAAGACGGGTGGCAACACTTGCTCCGTTGACCAGCAAAAACAGTTCATTCTGGCCGCCAGAACGCCATCCAGGCTCAATTTTGGGTGCCAAGTTATCCAAATCCATTTCAAGCAGAGCAGCCTTGAGAGCAACTTTGAGTTTGGCTAGATCTTCAGTTTTGGCCAAAATGCTACCTAAGCCCTCAGAGTCACGCAAATACTCCAGCCACTCATGGGCGGCTTTAGTGCGGACGGGTTTAGGGGCAAAGTTCATATAAAAAGAGGGTGCGGGTGATAAACTCAAGGTCTTAATTTACTTCAATATCCCATGGTAATCGGTCTTCTTAAAACCCTGGTCGGCAGTCGAAACGACCGCCTCTTGAAACAGTATCGCAAAGTGGTTGCCAAGGTTGGCGCTTTCGAGCCTAGCCTGCAAGCTTTGGATGATGCCGCATTGCAAGCAAAAACTGCTGAGTTCAAGTCGCGTTTAGCTGCGGGCGAGTCATTGGATGATATTGCACCAGAGGCTTTTGCAGTAGTTCGTGAGGCTAGCTCACGAGTGATGAAGATGCGCCATTTTGATGCGCAGATGATGGGCGGACTTGCATTACATCAAGGCAAGATTGCTGAAATGGGAACGGGTGAAGGTAAGACCTTAACCGCTACGCTCCCTGTGTATTTAAATGCCTTAACCGGTAAAGGTGTTCACGTTATCACGGTAAATGATTACTTGGCTCAGCGAGATGCCGAGTGGATGGCAACGCTCTACAATTTCTTGGGCATGAAGGTGGGTGTCAATCTGTCACAGATGGATCACACCACTAAGCAAGAAGCTTATGCCGCTGATATCACCTACGGTACCAATAATGAGTTTGGCTTTGATTACCTTCGTGACAATATGGTGCAAGATTTGGGTCAACGTGTTCAGCGTGGCCTAGCTTATGCGATTGTGGACGAGGTTGACTCGATTCTGATTGATGAGGCACGTACCCCATTAATCATTTCTGGTCAGGCTGAAGATCATACTGATTTGTACATCAAGATTAATGCATTACCAGCTTACTTAGAGCGTCAAATTGGCGAAGAAAAAGCCGACGGTACTGGTGTTGAAAAGCCAGGCGATTATTGGGTAGATGAAAAGTCCCAGCAAGTTTATTTAACAGAGCGTGGTCATGACAAAGCAGAAGCAGTCTTAGTTGACCTGGGTGCTTTAAATGATGGCGATTCTTTGTACTCCCCGCAAAATATTACTTTGATGCATCACGTGTACGCAGCATTGCGCGCACACTCTTTGTATCACCGTGACCAACATTATGTTGTTCAGAATAAAGAAGTCATCATTGTTGATGAGTTCACTGGTCGCTTAATGCAGGGTCGTCGTTGGTCTGATGGTTTACATCAAGCAGTTGAGGCCAAAGAGGGCGTTCCGATTCAGAATGAGAATCAAACTCTAGCCACCATTACTTTCCAGAATTACTTCCGCATGTACGGCAAGTTGGCTGGTATGACTGGTACTGCTGACACAGAAGCATATGAGTTCAAGGAAATTTATAACCTTGAGACAGTAGTTATTCCGCCAAACCGCATCAGTCAAAGAAAAGATCGTCAAGACCAGATCTTTAAGACTTCGCGTGAGCGCTATGATGCGGTGATCAAAGATATTGAGGATTGTTATGAGCGTGGCCAACCTGTATTAGTTGGAACGACTTCAATCGAAAACTCAGAGTTAATCGCAGGCCTACTGACTCAGCGTAAGTTGCCGCATCAAGTTCTTAACGCGAAGCAACATGCTCGGGAAGCGGAGATCATTGCTCAAGCCGGTAGACCAAAGATGATCACCATTGCCACCAATATGGCTGGTCGTGGAACAGATATCGTTTTAGGTGGAAACGTTGGCAAGCAATCTTCTTTGATTGAAGCGGATGCCGCGCTTTCAGATGCAGAAAAATCCGCCAAGATTAAGATTCTGCAAGATGAATGGCAAAGTTTGCATGATCAAGTTTTAGCTGCGGGTGGTTTACACATTATTGGTACAGAGCGTCACGAGAGTCGACGTATTGATAATCAGCTGCGCGGTCGTGCTGGTCGTCAAGGTGACTCAGGCTCTTCTCGTTTTTACCTTTCTTTAGATGATGCACTTCTGCGTATTTTTGCTGGAGAACGTCTGCGTGCAGTAATGGATCGTCTCAAAATGCCGGATGGCGAACCTATTGAAGCTGGTATGGTGACTCGTTCAATTGAGTCTGCTCAGCGTAAGGTTGAAGGCCGCAACTTTGATATTCGTAAACAGTTGTTGGAGTATGACGACGTTGCTAATGATCAGCGTAAAGAAACTTATCGCCTCAGAAATGAAGTGTTGGAAAGCGATGATGTTGGCGATCTGATTGCCAATTTGCGTGAAGATGTGTTGCGTGGTGTTTGTGCGCTATATGTTCCTTTAGAATCCATGGAAGAGCAGTGGGACTTAGTTGGCCTGGAAAATGTATTGGCTAGCGATTGGGGTTTAACTGTCGACCTGAAAAATTGGGTTGAAAATGCGGAATCTATGGACGATGAGCAAATCGTTGATCGCGTTCTCGAGGCAGCAAAAGAGACATACGATGCAAAAGTAGAACTTTCTGGACGTCCATCTTTTGCTGGATTTGAGCGCTCTGTTTTGCTCTACAGCTTAGATACCCATTGGCGCGAGCATTTAGCTGCCTTGGATCATTTGCGTCAAGGCATCCATTTACGTGGCTATGCTCAAAAAGATCCGAAACAAGAATATCGCCGCGAAGCATTCGAGCTGTATGGTGAGTTGCTTAACGTTATTAAGAATGACGTTGTAAAAAACATCATGACAGTCCAAATTCGTAGTGCAAGCGAGTTAGATGAAGCCTCCGAGTCAATGAATGAGGACTTGGCCAAACTCTCAGATGTGCAGTATCAGCATGCCGATGCAGAGCTTGAGGTGGCTGGATCAACTGGCGATCTTGGTGCGGCAATTGAAATAGCTCCAGCACCAATTCGCACAGGTCCTAAGATCGGTCGCAATGACCCTTGTACTTGTGGCAGTGGTAAGAAGTACAAAAATTGCTGCGGTGCACTCGCATAAACAACTGGTAAATTTATTATCGAATTTAAATGGGGGCCTTGGCCTCCATTTCTATTTTCTGTCTGCCATCTAGGGCTTTCCCTAGCTATCTAGATGTGTAAGGATCGCTGAAGATGTTCACTTATATGCAAGAAATTGCAGTTATGAGCCAAAGGAACCAGTATGCAAAAGTCCCTGCACATCAATGCAGATAAATGCACAAGCTGTCTTCAATGTGAGATGGCTTGCAGTTATGAGCACTATGGAGTGTTTAATACCTCTAAGTCACGAATTAAAGTATTTGAGTTTCACGATACAGGGAAGAAGGTTCCCTATACCTGTACTCAGTGTGCGGAGGCTTGGTGTCTTCAGGCTTGCCCTGTGGATGCAATTAGCTTGGATATCCTCACTGGCGCGAAGGTCGTTTCAGATGACACGTGTGTAGGTTGCAAGGTTTGTACGATTTCTTGCCCTTTTGGAACAATTAATTATGTTCAAGACACTGGTAAGGTGCAGAAGTGCGACTTGTGCGGTGGCGACCCAGCTTGTGCAACCGCTTGCCCAACTCAGGCGATTACCTATGTGGATGCCGATTGGACTGGTTTAGACAAAATGCGCGAGTGGGCAGACAGACTCGGCAATCAAAGTAGCTCCAACTAAAAAGCATAGGAAAACGATCATGTCATGGGCTGGAAAATTACTACGCGTTAATTTAACTTCAGGCACTTGTGTCTCGGAGTCAATCAATATGCAGTGGGCTAAAGAATATTTAGGTTCGCGGGGATTGGCATCAAAGTATTTGGTCGAAGAGTTGGATCCAAAGGTAGACCCACTTTCTACTGAAAATAAAATGATTTGGGCTACAGGTCCTCTTACTGGAACAATGGCATCGACTGGTGGTCGATACACTGTAGTGACTAAAGGCCCACTGACGGGTGCTATTGCCTGCTCCAACTCCGGCGGCTACTGGGGCGCAGAGCTAAAAATGGCTGGGTGGGATATGGTGATTGTCGAAGGCAAATCCCCTAAGCCGGTTTATTTATATATTGAGAACGATAAAGCAGAGTTGATCGACGCCTCTGATTTGTGGGGCAAAACTGTTTGGGAAACAGAGCCTGCAATTAAGACTAAACATCAAGATCCCCAAATTCGAGTTTCTTGTATTGGACGTGCCGGTGAAAATGAAGTTCTATATGCAGCAATCGTTAATGATTTGCATCGTGCCGCCGGTCGTTCTGGCGTCGGTGCGGTGATGGGAAGTAAAAATTTAAAAGCTGTTGCTGTTCGGGGTACAAAAGGTGTTGGTAATATAAAAAATCCTAAAGCCTTTATGGAGGCGACGCGAGCAGGTAAAGCAGTGTTAGCGGGTAATGGTGTCACCGGGGAAGGTTTGCCAACTTATGGCACCCAAGTATTGATGAATGTGATCAATGAAGTTGGTGCATTGCCAACCCGCAATCACCAAGATGTTCAGTTTGATGGCGCTAAGGATATTTCTGCTGAGGCGATGGCTACCCCACGTGCATCAGATGGGAAGGCACATCTAGTAACTAATCAAGCTTGCTTTGCATGCACTATCGCCTGTGGCCGCATCTCAAAAATCGATGACACACATTTTTCAATTGAAAATAAGCCTCAGTATATGAACGCCTCGGGTGGCTTAGAGTATGAGGCAGCCTGGGCTCTGGGTGCTGCAAATGGCGTAAATGATTTAGAGGCATTGCAGTTTGCCAACATGTTGTGTAATGAGGATGGATTTGATCCTATTTCTTTTGGCGCAACCGTGGGTGCCGTCATGGAAATGTATGAAATGGGCGTCCTAACAAAAGAGCAGCTTGGTATTGAGGCTCCCTTTGGTTCTGCTAAAGCACTGTGTTACTTCGCAGAAATCACTGCAAATGGTGTTGGTTTTGGGAAAGAGCTTGGACTTGGTTCTGCACGTTTGACCAAAAAATACGGTCAGCCCGACCTCTCTATGAGCGTCAAGGGTCAAGAATTTCCTGCATATGATGGGCGCGTGATTCAGGGTATTGGCTTGGCGTATGCAACTTCAAACCGTGGCGCATGTCACTTACGCGGCTACACGATTGCCTCTGAGGTTTTAGGTATTCCGGTGAAGACTGAGCCAGCTGATACACAAGGCAAGCCAGAGCTAGTAAAGGCATTTCAAGATGCAACTGCTGCATTTGACTCAGCAGGGATTTGTATTTTTACGAGCTTTGCTTGGACTCTTGCAGATGTGGCACCACAACTGCAGGCCGCATGTGGAGACGAGTTTACGGTAGAGAACTTAACTACGATTGGTGAGCGAATTTGGAATATGGAGCGTGACTTTAATAATCGCGCAGGCTTCACCAGCAAGGACGATAAATTACCGAAGCGCTTGATGACAGAAGCTGCAAAAACTGGTCCAGGCAAGGGTACTGTGAGTGGTTTAGATAAGATGCTACCCGAGTACTATAAGATTCGTGGCTGGGATCCTGAGGGTCGTCCGAGTGCAGAAACGCTTAAGCGTCTTGGTCTTTAAGATCTTTTAGATGAAGCACGTTATTTTAGGGAATGGTCCTGCGGGAGTAATTGCCGCAGAGACCATACGCAAGCGCTCACCCTCTGATCAAATTGTCATGATTGGTTCTGAAGATGTGCCACCTTATTCGCGGATGGCAATCCCTTATTTATTAATGGGGAACATTCAAGAGTCAGGGACTTATTTACGCAAAGATCCTCACCATTTTGATAGGTTAAAGATTGAGCAGTTACATGGTCGTGTAGATGCCGTGGATTGCAAAACCAAGGAGCTAGTCCTTCGAGGGGGAGCCCGGATTACTTTCGACAAGCTGCTGATTGCAGCTGGCTCCGTACCCGTACAGCCGCCTATTCCAGGCATTCAATTGCCTGGAGTACATTCTTGCTGGACCATGGAGGATGCCAGGACTATTGCATCAATTGCCAAGCCTGGTGCTCGGGTACTACAGATGGGTGCGGGTTTTATTGGCTGCATTATTTTGGAGGCTTTAGCTAGTCGAGATGTAAAGCTGGCGGTAGTAGAGATGGGCGACCGTATGGTGCCTAGGATGATGACAGAACTTGCGGGCGGCATGATTAAGGAGTGGGTTCAGTCTAAAGGTGTTGATGTGTTCACTGGTACACGAGTGGAGGAAATTTCCTCATCTGGATCCGTATTGAGCGTTAAGCTTTCGAATGGCAAAGTCCTAGAGGTGGATCTTATTATTTCGGCAACCGGAGTAAAGCCAAATATTGGGTGCCTTCAAAATTCAGGACTCGAGATTCATACTGGCGTTCTAGTAAATGAGCGTATGCAAACATCTCATCCCGATATTTATGCTGCAGGTGATGTTGCTGAGGGGATTGATTTTTCAACCGGGAATCGAATTGTGAATGCAATTCAGCCCAATGCAGCCGATCAAGCGCGAATTGCAGGTATTGCGATGACTGGTGGAGATGCCCAAAGTCTTGGGGCATTGCAAATCAATGTGCTAGATACGCTAGGATTGATTTCGTCCTCATTTGGTTTATGGTCTGGCGCAAAAGACGGTGATCATGTAGAGATTGTTGATCGAGAGCATTTCAAGTATCTCCGTTTGGAGTTCTTGGGCGATATTTTGATTGGAGCTACTTGCGTAGGGGCGACCGATCACATTGGGGTATTGCGAGGCCTCATTCAATCCAAGACTCGACTAGGTGAATGGAAGTCACATTTATTGCGTGACCCAGCACAAGCAATGGAAGCTTACTTAGCAAAAGGGCAAGCACAATCCACCTGGATGAATTAAGCTTTAAGTATGCAAGTTACCTTAAAGTTGTTTGCCGGTCTGGCAAGTTACCTACCGCCCTCCAAGAAAAATGGAGTAGAGGCGGATATCGTCGTTCCTGAAGGAAGCACTATTGGGGACATGATTGAGTTGTACAAAATTCCTAGTAAGTCAGTACACCTGGTAATGGTGAATGGAGTTTACGTAAATCCAGATCAGCGTATTTCTTATGTTCTTAAGGAAAATGACGCCCTAGCCATTTGCCCTCCAGTTGCAGGTGGTTAGTTCTTTGTCGGGCAGCGCTGTTTTTGAGGTCAAGCGTGAGATGGGGTGTACTCCAGACGATCTAGTCCGTTGGCTGCCAGAAGCCTTAAGCGATCTATACCAGCAAACCTCCCTTGTCATTGATGATCGCGAGCTTCTTCTTAGCCCCCATTCTCGGATTAGGATGTGTGGGACCACTTTAAAGAGTCGCAAAATTGCACTTTTAAGTATTCCAGTGCTAGAGCTGGCCATTACGTTTGATACATTGTTTTCTGCTGAGCAAATTCAGACCATCTTAGATCGCTTTGATCTTTATACTCGGAGAGGTGGCGGATAGCCCTCTCCTATTAATACCCCTTGTTTTAGAAGCTTATATGACAGTTAACTTACCACTCCCCCAAAAAGACCAACTAAAGCCTGTGAAGGGTTTTCAGATGGGTATCGCCGAAGCTGGAATCAAAAAGGCCAATCGCAAAGATCTATTGGTGATGACTTTGGTGCCTGGCTCTCAAGTTGCCGGTGCTTTTACTTTAAATCGATTTTGTGCTGCGCCAGTTCAGGTTTGTAAAGAGCATTTAGCTTCGGATGGAGCAAAGGGTGAGATTCGTGCTTTGGTAGTCAATACCGGAAATGCAAATGCGGGAACTGGTGAGCGGGGTATGAAGGATGCTTTATCCACTTGTACCGAATTAGCAAGGGAACTGAAGCTCAACCCAGAGCAAATTCTGCCGTTTTCAACCGGCGTGATTCTGGAGCCACTACCGATCGATAGATTGATTTCTGGCTTGCCTAAAGCAGTTGCTAACCTAGGCGAAGACCATTGGCTTGATGCTGCAGAAGCCATCATGACTACTGATACTCAACCTAAAGCTGCGTCCATGACAGTGGATACTCCATCTGGACTTGTGACCATTACCGGTATTTGCAAGGGTGCCGGCATGATCCATCCTAATATGGCAACGATGTTGGGGTTCATTGCAACTGATGCTGGTTTTGCTCAAGGCTTGCTTAATCAACTGACGCGTGAGATTGCTGATCTTTCATTTAACGCGATCACGATTGATGGCGATACCTCAACCAATGATTCTTTCATCATCATGGCAACTGGTCAGTCCTCGGCGCAGATTCAATCTGTTGCTGAACCTAGTTATGCCTTAGTTAGAGCCGCATTAATCGATCTCGCCCGTAAGCTTGCTCAAATGATTGTGAGGGATGGTGAAGGAGCAACTAAATTTATTACGATTGATGTGCAGGGTGGTAAGACGGAGGTGGAGTGCCGCTTAGTAGCCGAGGCGGTGGCCCATTCACCATTAGTAAAGACGGCTTTCTTTGCTAGCGACCCCAACCTAGGCCGCATTCTTGCGGCGATTGGTTATGCTGGAATCACTGACCTTGACGTTAACCAAGTGCAAATGTGGCTTGGCGATGTTTGGGTTGCTAAGAATGGCGGCCGACATCCTGATTACCAAGAGGCTGACGGCCAGAGGGTGATGCAGGCTCCAGAAATTACTGTCAAGATTGACTTGGGTCGTGGATCGGCGCAGCAGACGATGTGGACTTGTGATTTATCACATGACTATGTTTCCATTAACGCTGACTACCGCTCATAGGAATTCATGAAATGAATGAAAAATTAGAGCAACTCCTCAACCACCTGGAAACATTTTTACCAAAGCAGTTAACGGAAGAGCAGTGGAAATCTTCAACCGCTTTTAGGTGGCGTCGTCGCGATAGTATCTTTGGAAGCATTGGTTTTTTGCAGCCAGTCAAGCATGTTTCAGATATCACCTTTGAGGATCTAAAAAATATTGATCGTCAACGTGATGCGATTCGTGACAACACCAAAAACTTTATTCAGGGCAAGCCTGCTAATAATATTTTGTTAACGGGTGCACGTGGCACAGGAAAGTCCTCACTCATTAAAGCAAGCTTGCATGAGTTTGCTGGCCAGGGCTTGCGTTTGGTCGAAGTTGAAAAAGAGCATTTAGCGGACTTAGCTGACATTACGGATTTATTAGCTGACCGCCCAGAGCGCTTCATTATTTTTTGCGATGATCTCTCATTTGAAGATGGGGAATCGGGTTATAAGGCTATGAAGTCTGCTTTGGATGGCTCTGTATCAGCACAAGTCGACAATATTTTGATTTATGCTACATCTAACCGACGTCACCTCTTGCCTGAATATATGAAGGACAACGAAGGTTACGTTCATGGGGACGATGGAGAAATTCATCCGGGTGAAGTGGTTGAGGAAAAGATTTCTCTATCAGAGCGTTTTGGTTTATGGCTTTCTTTTTACCCACCAAAGCAAGATGAGTATCTAGAAATTGTTGCTCATTGGTTACGCCATTTTGGCTTGAGTGATACCCAGATTGAGGGCGCTCGATCTGAAGCATTGGTGTGGGCATTAGAGAGAGGTTCGCGTTCTGGTCGTGTGGCTTGGCAGTTTGCTAAGCACTGGGCCGGCTCGCACACCGCTTAAAGTATTTTGATGAGTGACTCTAACCGCCCTGTGACTGAAGTCGCTGCCGGGATTCTATTGGATGCAGAAGGGCGCTATCTTCTGGGTCAGCGCCCAGAGGGTAAGCCTTACGCTGGTTACTGGGAAGTACCAGGTGGAAAAATTGAAGCTGGCGAATCGGTATTCGCAGCACTCAAGCGTGAATTACAAGAAGAGCTCGGTATTGATATTGAATCTAGCGAAGAGCTAGTTGTCTTGGAACATGACTATCCACATGCGTATGTTCGTTTGCATGTCAGCATTATTCGAAAATGGAGCGGAACGCCTACGGGGTGTGAGGGTCAAGCGCTATCTTGGCAATTACTCAGTGGTGTGCTTCCGACGGTAGAGCCTTTATTGCCGGCTGCTTGGCCCATGCTGGAAAAGCTAAAACTACTAAAGATTTAGAGCTGGCAGAGGGTGAGTCTAAAAGGTACATCCTCATTCAAGATCTGCGGTTTTCTATCTTGATCAATCTTCAGAAAGCGAATCGATAAAAGATATTTGTTGGCGCTGATTTCTGAAAAGAGGCTATCATCTTCTACAGCGATACGCATCAATTGATAGACCTTACCAGAAGGTGCTTGTTGATATGCACCTTGATGCGCAACAACATCTTTCGCCTCTCCTGACTGACGGAGCAGTCTCAAGAAAATTTGGCAAGCCTCATGCCATGGCAAAAGTGGAGCAACATATTTTTCCAATAACTCCCTGCGTTGAGTCGAGGGAGTATTTTTCCAGGCATGATAGCTTGGCAAATCAATCGGACTTGTTCCACCAGGAATATTTAATCGAGTGCGAATAGCATTTAGCCACTCACTCTCAGTAATTGCAGAATTTGGTTTACCCATCGATTGATTAATATTTAATGCGGCTTTATCAATCTCAGATAGCGTTTGTGTCAATGCCTCTTGATCTACCTTTTGGGAAGACTTTAAACCGTTCAATGCATATTTTTGACGCTCAAATTCTTTTAGCAACAAGGATTTGATGTCACCTCGTGATCCAATATCACCCAAGTCAAACAACATCGCAATTGCATTGTGATGTAGCTCTGGATCATCTGAGCGGAGGAAATGATTGAAGCGGGCGAACAAGTACTCCAGCCGAAGCATGCTTCGAACTAATTCATTGAAGGGGTATTCGTAGACAATCACAAGCCTATATTCTATGACGAACTTAGGCGTTCTTCTTAAATTTTGAGCAATTGTTGGTGCAGACTCAGAACCTCTGATTTGAGCTCATCCAGACTGCCCTGATTTTTAAGAACGGTGTTAGCTGCTGCTAGACGGACATTGCGACTCGTTTGCGCATTGAGAATATTCTCCACATCGAGGCGGGTCATATTGCTGCGGTGCATCACTCTTTGGATTTGAGTCTCTTCTGGGCAATCAACCACAATGAGGTAGTCAATCAGCTTTACCCAAGATCCAGACTCAATGAGCAGCGGGACTACAAAAACAAGGTATGGAACTCCAGATTTAGCCAATCCAAAGGCTTGCTTGGCTGTTTCTTGCTGAATCAAGGGGTGGGTTATTTTCTCCAAAGCTTGACGAGCATTGGAATCTGCAAAAACTAGGGTCCGCATTTTGACTCGATCAAGAGCCCCCTGGGGGTCTATGAAGTCATCCCCAAATTCTTTGGCAATCAATGGAATAGCTTTTCCGCCTGGCGCGGTGATTTGATGGGAAATCAAGTCTGTATCAATCACCCCGGCCCCGAGCTCGCCAAGTAAGTTACTAACTGCCGTCTTGCCAGAACCAATGCCGCCAGTTAAGCCAATTAAAGGAATTTCACCCTTCAAGGCTTTTAGATCAGCTTGGGCAGAATCAAAGTTGGAATGAGTTGGGGCCATAACAGCTCAATAATGCCAGCAATCACTAAAAAGGGGCCAAAAGGAAATGCTTGCTGCAGTTGATGGCCGCGTAATTGGAGCCAGATGATGCCGCCTACTATTCCCGTGACAGAGGCAATCAGGAGGATGCTGGGTAGAGCGCCCCAGCCCAACCAGGCACCTAGCGCCGCTAAGAGTTTGGCATCACCCATGCCAATGCCATTGCGGTTTTTAAGGAGGCGATAAGCGGTATTTAATATCCAAAGTGATGCATATCCTAGGAGCGCCCCGATCAATGCAGCGCTTGGGGTGGTCAGGTGCAGGTCTGCAATTGAGTTAAAAGCAATGCCCAAAAAAATCAAGGGGAATGTGATTGCATTCGGCAGACGAAGGGTCCGCCAATCAATATAGGCTAAGTAAAGCAACGCCAGTACTAGTAGGGATTTGACTATCCAGATGCTTGCCATGAGATCCACTAAATAATTTGCCCTAAATTAAAGATGGGTAGATATAGGATTATGACCAAGCCACCAATAATGGCACCAACAAAAAGAATGAGCGCTGGTTCTAAGCTTTGGCTGAGTGTATTGAGTTGGCTACTCAGCTGAGTTCCTAATGAAGTGGCACGCTTATTTAGCATCTCGGCTAATGCACCACTTTCAGCCCCGATATGAAGTAGCAGCAATGTCTCTAGATCTAGAAGTCGTGATTTAGGGTCTGCTCTTTTGAGTGATTCTCCCAAGGGCCAGCCACGAGTGAGGTGTTTAAATATCTCAGCACTAAAGTCATGACTTACCCAGTGATTTGAAGATTGCGCGGTGATTCTCAGGGCATCTGGAAGCGCTAAACCAGTTTCTAGTAAATGTCCTAAGGTTCGACACCAATGACTGAGTGTTGCCAGTCTAAATAGATTGCCAAAAAATGGTGTGCGTAATAAGAGGGTGTCACAATATTTTTGGAGGGTGCTTGATTTGAGCCAGGAGTAGATAAAGCCTGCGGTTATTACGAGCGCGCTGAGTAATATTTCCAGAAAGTAATTTTGGACCCCTGTGGAAATAGAAATCAGAATTTTGGTTGGCGTAGGTAGCTCAGCCTGAAAGTTTGCAAAAACCTCCTTAAATACAGGTACAACCCAAATCATCATCACCAGCACCAATAGAAAGGAGGTGGTGAGTGTAATTACAGGGTAAGTCAGTGACTGCTGAACTTTTCTTCTCAACTCAATCTGGGCTTCTAGTTGCTGTGAAATTGTCCTGAGTGCCAAGCTGAGATCACCCGTCCTCTCGCTGACCCTAACTAGGTTAAAAAACTCTGGAGAAAATTTGCCATCTTGTGCGCTTAAGCAAAAAGAAAAGCTATTGCCTTTCTGAAGTAGGGTGCGGATATTTTCTAGCCAAATTTGCCATGATTTTGGCGCAGACTGAATTAATAACTGAATAGCATTGAGTAGGGGAAGTCCAGCCTGAAGGAGGGCAAGCATCTGTTGTGCAAAATGCAGTTGTTCAGATTGGCTGAGTTTTCTGGTTAAACCCATTTGTACTAATGCCAAGTCCCAAGCTCCGTATCTAGGGATGCCTTATCTATTAAGCCAGACTTCAGTAGTTGCGTTCCTGCTGAGTAGATATCCAGAGCTTGGGCTGATGCAAATAACTGCTCGCTTCCCAAAACTTCATGAACGCCAATGCGGCCGAAATAGCCAGAGCCTTTGCATAGATTGCAAGGCATTTTGCTTTGCATCGAATTGCACTCTTTGCAGAGTTTTCGAATTAACCTTTGAGAGCTGACACAACGAAGACAGGATTCAATAGACTCTTCATCTATGCCTAGGCTTTTGAGTCTTGCTAAAGCACCAATAGCATTGCGCGTATGGAGCGTGCTTAAAACTAAATGACCTGTTTGGGCTGCCTGGATGGCAAGTTGTGCGCTTGCCGAATCACGTATTTCACCAATCATGATGACATCTGGATCTTGGCGTAGAAGGGCGCGAATAATGGTTGGAAAGTCTAAGCCTGCTTTTGGGTGATAGGCCACCTGATTTACTCCTGGAAGCCGAATTTCAATAGGATCTTCAACAGAGCAAATATTGCGTTGCACTTGGTTTAGTGTGCTCAAGCAGCTATATAAAGTACGTGTCTTGCCACTCCCTGTGGGCCCCGTTACCAGAATTAGTCCATTGGTTTGACCAATAGCATCGCGGACTATTTCAAGCTGCTTTGGCAGTAAGCCAATCTCATCTAGTGATAACTCCCCTAGGCAGTTGGGCAAAATCCTGACCACTGCTTTTTCACCATGCAGGGTGGGAAGAATAGAGACTCGGCAATCAATATTGGGATGGCTAAAGTCATAGCCAATCACAAGACGCCCATCTTGAGGTAAACGCTTTTCTGCAATATCGAGGCGTGCCAATATTTTGATACGCGTGATTAATCGCTCATGCAAATCAATGGGGTATTGGTTTTGTAGGGTGAGGCGACCATCTATTCTCGTGCGTATGATGGTTTCTTGAGATCTCGCCTCAATATGAATATCCGTTGCCCGATTATTTAATGCATCAACAGCGATGTCATGCCAGGTCCGGATAATGTGAGAGTCATGCAGTAGCTCGCTCAATCTTGGTTCGGTTGGCTGAGGGGTTGGTATAGCTTGACTGTTTTTACCCCATGCTCATCAAACTGAACAATTTCCATCACTACGCCCGCAATCCGAATGCTGACGTCGTAATCAGGGATCGCCTCAAGTTTTTCTAGGATCAAACCATTTAGAGTACGCGGTCCATCGAGCGGTAGATCTAGCTTCAGAAGGCGGTTTAAATCTCGTAATGATGCGCTACCGCTAGCAAGATAAGTCCCATCAGCTAACCAATGAGGGTCATTGGAAAGATTCGAGAATGAAGTGGTGAACTCACCGATGAGTTCTTCAACAATGTCTTCAAAAGTGACGAGGCCAAGTACTTCACCATACTCATTAACCACTAAACTCAAGCGCTGCTGGTTATCTTGGAAAAATTGCATCTGCTGAAGAACAGGCGTGCCACTGGGGATGAAGTAGGGTTCATTTAACAAGGATCTGAAGTCTTCATGGTGAAGCTCTGCATTCCCTAGTAATGAGAGTGCTTTTTTAACTGAGAGAATGCCAACGATGCGTTCAGAGTCGCCATCACAAACTGGGAGCTTGTTGTGATAGCAAGTTTCCAATTGCTCAATCACTTCACCAATTGGTCTTGAGAGATCTAATATCTCAATCTTAGACCGCGGTGTCATCACATCATCAACCAAGATATTTTCAAGGTTAAAAAGATTGAGCAGGATATTGCGATGGTGAGCCGAAACAAAACGATTGGATTCGAGTACTAGGCTACGTAACTCCTCTTTGCTCATGACCCTATTTTCAGCTGAAGTTTGAAGGCCAAAAACCTTCATTAATCCAGATACAAAACTATTGATAAACCAGAGCAATGGCTTGAGTATGAAAGTAAGGGGCAGAATGAACCAGCCAACATTGCTGGCAATTTTTTCTGGGAAGGCTGCGCCAATCACTTTTGGGGTGATCTCACTAAAAATAATGATGAGTAGTGCAACGACTAGGGTAGCTATCGATAGCACTAGGCCGCTATCACCAAAAATATGAAGAGCAATGCCGGTAACTAAGATTGGGAGAATGGTATTGATGAGGTTGTTGGAAATCAACAGCACTGAAAGCAGGGAATCAATACGCTTCAATAATCTTTCAGCTAAAGCAGCTCCAGCATTGCCGCCGTTGGCCATAGCGCGTAGGCGATGACGATTGGAAGAAAGCATACTGGTTTCGGCCATGGAAAATAAGCCGGAAAGTGCAAGCAGGAAGATAACTAATGCGACTTGACCAATAAAAGGCCAATCATCAAAAAAAGTGTCCATCAGTGATGTCCGCAAAGAATAAGGAATGTCCAATATAGCAAAGTGCTACTTCACTAGCTATATCCTTATTGGAATCCTGCATGAATTTATTCTTCAATGTGTGTCAGAATCTTCATCATGCCCATCTCTACCTCAGCCGAGTATTGCGTGATATCTGCCCCTTTTGGGTGTCTGGGCGTGCAAACAGAGTTGGTAGACGGTAGTTTGATGATCTCCAAAATCGATTACCTAGCTCCGGGTACCGCGTTAATTTCCCCGAGAAATGCTTTAGCCAAAACATTCTCCAGACAGAGTGCCCAGTATTTCAAGGACGCTTCATCACTATTTGATATTCCCCTAAAGCCCACTGGAACAGTGCATCAGCAAAAAGTGTGGAATGCTACTCTCGGTATTGAGGTAGGAAAGACCAGTACCTACGGTGAGATTGCGAAAAAGATTAAAAGTGGACCTCGTGCAGTTGGGACTGCCTGTGGTGCAAATCCCTATCCTTTGGTTACTCCTTGCCACAGGGTAGTTTCTGCACAGGGTCTTGGGGGTTTTATGAAGGAAGATGCCCCGGGTTTCTATCGCCAGATCAAAATTTGGCTCTTAAAGCACGAGGGTGTGCTTTAAGGATTCTTTGAAGATAGTTTTCTGAGATGACTGGATGCAGCATAAAAGAATGCTTTCATCAGGAATGTATTTTTAGCGGCCAGCTTAGTAAAAGCATAAAAAATCCAAACTGAATTTCTAGATAACTTCACTTCAGATTTATTGCTAAATTCTTTTCTGTCGGCAATTTTCTCAAGCGTCATTACCGCAAGACCGAAAGCAAGAAAGCAGAAGCGTCTCAAACCCACTTCATTTTCTGGAATCAGAAGAATGTAACGCATAGATTCTTGCAGCTTTTCGTAGGCAATATTGAGTAGCATGGTTTGACTCATGCCTACTGGTTTCCAGGAAACGCCACGTGCACGATCTTCTGGTGAGTCCTTCAAAATATTAGTCATTTGTAAAGCTTGACCAAAGGCGATAGCCAGTTGCTCATGCCCTTTGATTTGTCTTGCAAATCCAGAAGAGTAGTTGCTAAAGATGGTTGTCAGTAACTCTCCCACAACACCAGCCACCACATAGCAGTACTCTTCAAATTCTGCGAGATCTTTTAGCCCTTCTTGCGTTTGTCGGCCATGGAAATGGGACATGCCATCGGACATGATTGAAACGCAACGGCTAATCGCTGCCTGATCTGTATCGGGAAAAGTGTGCAGAATTCTAAGGACGGTTGGCGTGTGAGCGATTAAATCGAGCTCATCGACATTGGGGTAGCCTTTTAATGCTTCTAGACAGGGCCTTACAAAAGCCTCCACCGGAATAGTTCCCAGAACTGCCTCTAAAAATAGCTTAGATAGACCCTGCTTTTCTGCTGGATTAAGTTCGGCTGCATCCTCAATCGTGTCAACAATCCGACACAGTAGATAGGTATTCCCGACCACCACCTCAATTGCTGGGGGAAGAAGGGGAATGGTGAGTGCAAAAGTGCGCGATACGGAACCCAAAATCGCCTTTTGATAGGCTAGATCGCTATTAGGGTTCTCAGTCGGGTGTATGGCGGAATTCACCCATGAATTATGTCAGACCAGCTCACTCAAATTTGACCCTTATTGATTAAATCCCATAAGTGACAAGGCCATATAATTTGTCCAAATTCTGAAGGAGTTATTGGGCGATGCTGATTTGGTTTGTCATCATCTATTGGGTAGTATCTGTAGGTATCGGCCTTTGGGCTGCGCTACGGGTCAAAAACACGGCTGACTTTGCTGCAGCAGGCCATAGCCTTCCTCTGCCTATCGTCACCGCTACAGTCTTCGCCACCTGGTTTGGCTCCGAAGCGGTGTTAGGTATCCCAGCTACCTTCCTCAAGGAAGGGTTAGGCGGGATTGTTTCTGATCCTTTCGGATCTTCCCTGTGCCTGATCTTAGTCGGACTCTTTTTTGCTCGTCATCTCTACAACCGCCGCATGCTTACCATTGGTGATTTCTTTCGAGAGAAATATGGCCGTACTGTAGAGGTTTTGGTGACGCTCTGTATTGTGGTTTCCTATTTAGGGTGGGTGGCCGCACAGATTAAAGCCTTGGGACTGGTTTTTAATGTTGTGTCTGAAGGCGGTATCACGCAAACAGCCGGCATGTTAATTGGCGCTGGTAGCGTTCTGATTTATACGCTCTTTGGGGGCATGTGGTCGGTGGCAATTACCGACTTCATTCAGATGATCATCATTGTGGTGGGCATGCTTTATATCGGTGGCGAGATAACAGCCCAAACTGGTGGTGTTGGTGTAGTTTTTGAGCATGCAGTTGCTGCCGGCCAGTTTTCCAATTTCTGGCCCGATATGAATCTCGCTTCTATCCTTGGATTTACAGCCGCTTTATGCACGATGATGTTGGGCTCTATTCCACAGCAGGATGTGTTTCAGAGGATCACATCCTCTAAGAATGTGAACATTGCAGTGCAAGCTGCTTTGTTAGGAGGGGTTCTGTACTTTGTCTTCGCGTTTGTTCCGCTGTATTTGGCTTACTCTGCAACCATCATTAGTCCAGATCTAGTGAAGCAGTATTTATATACAGATCCACAAATGATCTTGCCAAAACTGATTTTGAACCATGCCCCACTGATCGCGCAGGTGATGTTTTTTGGTGCCTTACTATCAGCTATCAAGAGTTGCGCCAGCGCTACATTGCTCGCGCCATCCGTTACATTTGCTGAAAATATTGTAAGAGGCTTTTTTAAGCATTTGTCTGATCAAGACTTATTGAAGGTCATGCGAATTACCGTGCTTTGCTTCACAGCGGTGGTTACTTTTTTTGCCATCAACTCTAATTTATCGATTTTTAAGATGGTTGAAAATGCCTATAAGGTAACTTTGGTTGCAGCTTTTGTACCACTCGCTTTTGGGGTGTATTGGTCCAGAGCAAATTCTTTGGGTGGCTTATTAGCTGTCATTTGTGGTTTGGTTATATGGATCAGTTGTGAGGTTCTTGCCCCTGAGGCTATTCTCCCCCCTCAGTTAGCAGGCCTTTTGGCTAGTATTGCCGGCATGCTTTTGGGTGGATTGGTGCCTAGGGCTAGATTGATTGCAAGTTGACCCAAATTGCTTAAATATTAGGCAGAATATTTTGTTGCACCGCAAAATGTTCGCCTCTAAAATGACACTAATTCAAAATTTCTTATCTTTATGGAGTTCTTATGAAAATCTGTGTGATCGGTGGAGGGGGCGCGATTGGCGGTTACCTTGCTGTCATGTTGGCGCGAGCCGGTAATGACGTTACTGTGGTTGCGCGCGGTGCAACATTGGCTGCAATCAAAGAGCGTGGCCTAGCATTAATTATGGATGATCAACCTGAGCCTTTAGTGGCGCAGGTAAAAGCAGTTGAAAAAATTCGCGATGCTGAGACTCCAGATGTGGTGATTTTGGCTGTGAAGGCGCACCAAGTTGAGCCGATCATTGATGATCTTGCCGCAATCATGGGTCCAGAAACGATTTTGATTCCGATGCAAAACGGAATTCCTTGGTGGTACTTCCAGAAGTTGGGTGGAGACTATCAGGATCACTCTGTTGAAACAGTCGATGCTGGTGGTGTTGCGAAGAATGCAATCAACCCAAATAACATTATTGGTTGCGTAGTGTATCCAGCAACCTTTACTCAAGCCCCTGGCGTGATTCGTCACGTTGAAGGCAATCGCTTCCCATTGGGTGAGTTAGATGGCAAGCAGACCGAGCGTATTCAGAAGATGTCTGAAATGATGTCTGCGGCTGGATTTAAGTCACCAATCCTGGAAGACATTCGCTCTGAGATTTGGTTGAAGTTGTGGGGCAATATGACTTTTAATCCAATTAGCTCTCTGACTCATGGAACCTTGGAAGGTATTTGCCAATATCCACTCACTAAAGAGTTGGCTCGCAACATGATGGCCGAAGCACAAACGATTGCCGAGAAGTTGGGTGTCACTTTCCGTGTCGACATTGAACGTCGTATTGCTGGCGCTGAAAAAGTCGGAAAACATAAAACATCCATGTTGCAAGACTTAGAAGCAGGCCGTAGCTTAGAGATTGACGCCTTGTTGGGCTCAGTAATTGAGCTTGGCAAGATTACCGAGACACCTACACCTTGCCTCAATACCGTCTTTGCATTAACAAAGTACCTTGATGAAAACGTTCAAGCTTCTAAAGGTAGCTTGGCATTGCCATCTGTTTCTGGTTACTAAGCCTCTGCAGAAATAGGTAGATTCAACACCTAAAGTAATTGAGTATTAAAAAACCCTCACCACTAAATGAACTGACCCACAAAAGTTGGACAGTTTAGTTAGGTTACCAGAAGGGATTGAGTTCGGTATTGCACTGGGCTCAATCCCTTTAGTTTTTGTTTAATTCGATCATGGTTGTAGTAGTGGATATATTCCTCTAGTCCCGCTTTAAATGACTGCACGCTCTCAAACTTCTCTTGGTAGAAGAACTCTGTCTTCATCATCCCAAACCAGTTTTCCATGACAGCGTTATCTAAGCAATTGCCTTTTCTAGACATGCTTTGAGTAATACCCTTTTGCTTAAGCATCTGTTGGTAGGGTGCGATTCGATAATGCCAACCTTGGTCTGAGTGCAGCATAGGCTTGTCTTTGGATTGGAGTCTCTTAAAGGCTTTTTGAAGCATTTGCATCACCATATTCATTTGGGGGCGGTCGGCGATCTCGTACGAGATGATCTCTTGGTTATATAGATCTAATACGGGTGAGAGATACACCTTGTGACCTAAGACATTGAACTGCGTGACATCGGTTACCCACTTTTGATTGGGTTTAGCTGCACTGAACTTACGCTCCAGTAAATTGGGCGCTGCCTTGCCTTCAGGACCCTTATAGGATTGATAGCGCTTGGGTCTCACGGTCGATTTAAGGTGAAGTCTGCCCATCAGCTTTTGGACGGTCTTTGGGTTGAGGTAGCAGTTCTGATGTCCTAGCTCCTCTTGCACACGCCGATAACCATAGCGACCTTTGTGGCGATGGTAGATGGTCTTAATGC